>OGLX01000346.1_pt1 | contig 34358 bp, 29 predicted proteins | sample 1572821 | NCBI WGS metagenome assembly OGLX01 (sample SAMEA2581908, study PRJEB24529) | metagenome | biome: Human gut stool | place: China | collected 2011 | reverse complement strand
GGAAAAGTTGAAAGCTGACATGATTAATGCAGGATATAAGTGCCCAGAAGAATGAGTCGGCATGAATATAGCAATAACACAAGCAGATAGTATTTATGAATTTAGATAACAATGGGTTTTTATAGTGGGGATTTCGTTTTTTTGGCGAGCTGGAAGCCGACTAATTAAGCTTGCACCTATAAGAAAAGTGATTACCGTTGTTTTTATAGGCATAATTCAGGTGGAATAGCATAAAATCATTGGAAATAACCTATAAGGCAGACACGAGGAAGCTTTTTATAAGTAAATATAGAGAAAAATGCGTGTGAGAGGCATGATTTTTGGAAAAAAGTACCTATAAACAGATTGCGGATGCGACTACATATAGGTATCACATGAGATGGCAGGCAATCAGCAATAATATACTTAGAGAAACACCTATAAAAACAAAGCGGACATAACAAATGGCATAATAAAAAATGATATTAAGCAACATCTGCAAGAAAACTGCTGATGTTGTTTTTTTATGTCAGATATTTGAAAATGTGCCGATATAAATACATAAATAGACTGATAAGGAAAAAGGAGATAGATTATATGGATGATATAAATATTATTACAGGTGTTATTGGCGCAGTTATTTCGGTTATTACTATGATAGCTAAAATATCAAATGGAGAGTGCTTGCCGAAGAAAGAATGGATATTAACGGAAAGGTTTAGTTTGTTTAAAAGAATATATCTATTTTTTAAACCTTTGATTGACATGGTTGTACCAATTGTTTTATTTGCGATTGTTGCGACTATATTATGTGCCGCAGGGGTTAATAGTGTAATATCTATGAGTATAAATATTGCATTAATTGTTGTTTTGCAAGTGCTTGCGTATTGTGAGATGAATACTGAAGATTATATATATAACAAAATTAAAAATAACAAGGCAAGAGTAATAATAAATATTATATATTATGTACCGGCGGTTGCATTAACTGTTTCAATGTGGATGACATACATAGGGAAAAGTAAAATAAGTGAAGTATTTATTTACATGTTTTTATTAAGCTGCTTATCATATTTTACATATTTAGAACCAGTTAATAAGAAAATGAATAAATATGTTGACATATTCACTGATACAAGAAAGTCATATCTTAACATAGAATGCAAAAACATAGCACAGAAAGGACAATGGTATTACATAAAAGAGGAAAAGAATATCAGAAAGATAAGAAAAGACAGAGTCAGTGAGTTTGTTTGTCATGACTAATATAATCTATAATGCACTTTGTACAAAAATCCCCCTTTTGGTATGTAGTGTTTAATAAGAATGCATGATATAGATATAAAGTACTATAAATAGACATATTATTTTTTGTTTATTTTGGTAAAAATATTGTGAATAAATTATGAATGTGTTATACTAATAGCACAATTCAGGATATAAATCCAAGTAATGATGAGGAGAGAGGTATGGAGAGTTTTTCATACAAAGCGGTTAGCGCCGCGGGAAAAGATGTTAAAGGCTCAGTTGAGGCTGAAAGCCGGGAAGAAGCTGCTAGAAAGATTAAGGAACAAGGCTTGGTTCCAGTATCAATCGGTAAGCAGGGAGCACTTGATAAAGATGTTAATATTCCTATATTTAAAGGGAAAAAGATACCTGCAAGAGACATGAGCGTATTCTGTAGACAGTTTGCAAGTATATTGAAGGCTGGTGTAAGTGTTATCAATGCGTTGGAGATGCTTGCAGAACAGACAGAGAATAAAAAATTAAAAGAAGCAATTGTTAATACACAGTCTAATGTAGAAAAAGGTGAGAACTTATCTGATTCTATGAGACAGAATGATGCATTCCCAAGTATTCTTATTGATATGGTAAGAGCTGGTGAGGCATCAGGTAGTTTGGAGAATTCTCTTACACGAATGGCTATTCAGTTTGAAAAGGATGCCAAGCTTAATGGAATTGTTAAGAAAGCAATGATGTATCCTATAGTGCTTATATGTGTAATGATTGGTGTAGTAATTGTAATGCTTACATTTGTTATTCCAAGCTTTATGACAATGTTTGAAGATCTTGACAGTGAACTTCCAGTTACGACAAAAGCAATTCTTGCAATGAGTAACAGCTTGAAGAATTACTGGTATATATACATAATTGTTGTGGTTGGAATAGTTGTTGGTATACAGATGTACAAGCGTACAGACAATGGAAAACACAACCTTGATAAGCTTAAGCTCAAGATACCGGTATTTGGAGTGTTACAGACTAAGTCGGCATGTGCCTCATTTGCAAGAACAATGAGCACACTTCTTCAAGCAGGTATGCCAATGATTGATGCACTTGAAATATCGGCTTCAACTATGAAGAATGTTTTGTTTTATGATGGCTTAGAAAAGGTTAAGAATGGAGTTTCACTCGGACTACCTCTTTCAAACCAGTTAAAAGCAACGGGATTATTTCCTGCAATGGTTGTTCATATGGTAGGCATCGGCGAAGAGACTGGTAATGTAGAGGAAATGCTTACTAATTCAGCTACATATTATGAGGAAGAAGTAGAAGTTCAGACACAGACACTTACATCACTTATGGAACCGGTAATAATTGTACTTATGGCATTCGTAGTTGTACTGCTTATCATGGCAATTTATCAGCCTATGATTCAGTTATACAATACATTAGGAAGTGCTTAATTAAGTATATAGTCTGTCATGCATGTCGCTTGTGATGACAGATTTATATAAATATATTTCAAAAGGGAGATATGAAACATGAAAAAAACACAGAAAAGATTAGGTAACAAAGGTTTCTCTTTAGTAGAGCTTATCGTAGTTATCGCCATTATGGCAGTACTTGTTGGTGTATTAGCTCCAACACTTATCAAGAATGTAGAGAAGTCAAGAGAGTCTACAGATGTTCAGAACCTTGATTCAATGAGAGGTGCAGTTGTAACAATGCTTTCAAATGAGAAGAATTATGACGCACTTGTACCAACATCAGGAAATGTTACATATACTGTATCATTCACATCATCTGGCTGCACAATTACAGCAGGAACAGGAGCACCATCAACCTTTGCAACTAGTTCGGGCAATTTACAGACAGAATTATTTGAAACAGTAGGTGAATTTAAGGCAAAATCTAAGAAAGCAAAGGAAGGCACAATTCAGTTTACAGTATCAAACTTAGGTAAGGTTTCAGCTACTTTTGCAGGTGCTACACCAAAGTATGTTGATTCATTTACTATTGAATAATTTTAAGGAAGTAAATTCATGCAATACGAAATATTACTGTACTTCATTATCTTTCTATACGGTACCGTATTCGGAAGTTTTTTGAATGTACTGATTTACAGATTACCTTTAAAAGAGAATATAGCTACAGAACATTCGCATTGTATGACATGTGGCGAGAAAATCCAGTGGTATGACCTCATACCACTGGTAAGCTACATAATATTAGGCGGAAAATGCAGACATTGTAAAGCAAAGATATCACCACAGTATCCAATCATTGAAGCGACCAATGGAATAATGTATGTGATAGTCTTCTTGGTACATGGATTTAATCTGGTAAGTATACTTATGTGTTTTGCGTTTTCGATATTTCTTGTTATTTCAGTCATAGACTGGAGAACTTTCGAAATACCATTTTCACTAAATGTGGCAATTGGTGTGCTGGGAGTTATAAGAATAATATTAGATCACAAGAACCTATTAGATTACCTAATAGGGTTTTGTGTTATAAGTGGATTTATGCTCGTCTGCTTATTTATTGGACGGGCAATTAAAGGTATTGACGCATTTGGCGGTGGAGACATTAAGCTGATGGCGTTTGCAGGATTATTCTTAGGATGGAAGTGCATAATCCTGGCATTTCTGATTGGCTGCATCTTAGGTGCAGTCATTCATTCCATCCGTATGAAGGTTACTAATGCAGAGCATGTGCTTGCATTTGGACCATATTTGTGTGCAGGGCTTACGATAGCCATGCTTTTTGGTACGAATATAATTAACTGTTATCTGTCATTAATGGGATTTTAATTGTTAAGATACCAATGATTGATACAGAAATTTATATATATATTAAACTAGATTGATTAGCTTATTATGTGGGGAGCTGGATAGGAGGATTTATGGCTGCAGCTAAAGCCAAAGGCAAATTAGTAAGTATCGTTATTAATAACGAGTATATTAAGATATGTGAAATCACTAAATCAGGAAAGAACAGTACTGTTCATAAGACTGTTACTATTCCTGCACCAGAAGGGTGCTATGAGGATGGTATTCTTATAGATATTGATACGCTTTCAAAAACAATTAAGGGAGTACTTGTTGAACACAGATTTAATTCTAACAGTGTTGCATTTTCTATCAGTTCTCCAAGACTTGCTACTAAGGAAGTCCTTATTCCTAATGTTAAAGCTAATAAAATAGAAAAAATTGTTCAGGCCAATGCAACTGAGTATTTTCCTGTTAATATGGATGAATATATTATCCAGCACACAGTTCTTCAGGAAATAGAAGATCAGGGACAGAAGAAGTTGAAGATTATGGTCGCAGCTGTTCCTTCAGAGGTTGTTGAATCATATTATGACCTTGCTAAGGCGTTGGGACTTAAGGTTGCATTTGTCGATTATGCAGGTAACAGTACATATCAGATTATGAAACAGCAGATTGGTGAAGAAGTCAGTCTTGTTATTCAGGTAGAAAATGATGGTACTGTAATCAATATATTCAAGGAAAATGTATTACAGTTACAGCGTATGGTTCCTTATGGAAAGTCAATGCTTGTAAATGCGGTTATGGATAAGTATGGACTTAAGTATGATGCTGCTACAACAAAGCTTCAGAATGAGACACTTCTCCATTCAAGATTTGATGGTGACGAGGTTACTGAGTCATTAAGATATATGGCAAGTAACATTAACCGAGTAATTGACTACTATGTTTCAAGAAACAGAGTTTCAATCCAGAAGGCTTACCTTATCGGACATTCAACAACAATCAAGGGATTTGCAACGCTTCTTTCTAATGAGTTGAATATGCCAATCACTAAGGTTGAGGCACTTAAAGGTATTGTTCTTGATAAGAAGGCTTATGTAGAAGAGGCAACTCTTACAAGTTATGTTACTAACTTAGGTGCGGTAGTTGATCCTGTTGATTTCGTTCCTAGAAAGATGCAGGAAGCTGGTTCTAAGAAGGAAAATACCAAATCTATTATTGTAGGATTTTTTGGTGCAATAGCTGTATCAGCGCTTCTTGTAGTTATACCTCTTGTCCAGATTGTTGCACTTAATGCACAGATAGGTTCTCTTAACAAAGATATTAAGGGATTGAGTACGATTAATGATGTTGTTAATTCATACTACAATGTTAAAGATAAATATAATGATGTAGCTGCATTTGCAGCACTTACAGCAGACAGCGATGATTCATTGCAGGATTTTGTTGATTATCTTGAAAAGAATGTACCAAGTGATGTAGTTATATCAGGTTTTACGATAAGTTCTGGTGCAGTATCGATTTCAGGAAAAGCAGGAAGCAAGGCATCTGTTGCTTTACTTATCCAGCAGCTGCAGAAGAATCCGGCTATTCTTAATGTTGATGTTCCTACAATCAGTGAGAGCAAAGATAGTCTTGGAATTTCACAGGCTACATTCTCGTTATCATGCACATTTGTAGGTGGAACTACTGATTCAGCACAGGAAACTAAGGCATCAACTAAAACAGCTAAGTAGGAGGGGTGACAGATGGATAAAGATAAGTTAAAGGGAATGTTAAAAATCTCAGAAAGAGATAAGAAATTATTGATAGTAGTTATGGCAGTCCTTATTATGGCACTTGCTTACTTCTTTGGTTATTCTAATTTGTCATCACAGGTTGATACTTTATCGACAAAGAAGGCAAATCTCGAAGTTACTAAGAAGGATTTGAAAGAAAAGAATAATAATAAACAGAAGTATATTACAGATACAGATAAATTATCAAAGGCGTATGCTGTACTTATGGATAAGTATGATTCCGGAAGTTCACAGCCAAACACAATTGAGTTCTTCAATAAGACAGAAGATGTAACAGGAACATGGGTAAAGAGTTTAGCTTTATCGCCTAAGACATCTATATATAAGTTTGGTCAGATTGCTTCAAGTAATACTAATGGTACAAGTACATATTCATCAAGTTATGTTGGATATAAGACATCAATTAATATTACTTATGAAGGAAACTATGAACAATGGAAGCATTTTATTAAGTATATAAATACTTATGCAAGCAAATGTACTATTGATTCATTAGCTGCTTCGTATGGTGAAAGTACCGGTACGGTATCAGGAACTGCTGTTATTTCACTCTATTCAATAGAGGGTGGAGACAGAAAGTTCTCAGAGCCTAAATTTAACAGTAAGACAGGAACAGAAAATATTTTCTCATCAGGAAGTCTTACAACTAACTAATTAATGAACATAAAGGGAGAGGGATATGAGTTTATTCATTAGGAAAGGGAAATTGAATAATTCGGGATTTTCACTGGTGGAAGTTCTCGTTGCAATTGTTATTCTTGCAATCATATCTCTGCCGGTTTTAAGTACATTTTCTAATGCAGCCAGAATTAATGCGAAGGCAAGAAGAACAGAGAATGCCAATACAGCAATTAATAATATTGTTGAGGAGGCGAGAATTGTTTCTTTGGATAATCTTGCTGATGGAAATGGCAAATATAATTACCAGACACTTGGAACAAGCAATAATACATATCTTGTAGCAGATAAAGGGCAGCAGTATTTTACAGGTGTTGATGGTGAAAAGTATTTTATAAGAACAAAATTTAATAGCAATCCTTATAATTCTAATGCTAATGCTGCGGCTGGCAATAAAAAAACTAATAACGATATCAATTCGGCTGGTCTTTCTGTATATGCAGATATTACAGCAAGTAACAGTTATGTATACAGAGACGATTCAGCAGATACAGAAGCGATTAAATATTTTTCCGATTTGAATAAGACAGCAGTCAGCAGGACGGATATTTCTAAGACTATAGATGTTACTATATCTATTAAAGAGAAGAGTTCTAATCATTTCACACAGGATATTTCAGTTAATGTTACATATAAGTATATAAAAGAAGCGGGCAAGTATCCGGATTATACGGCTCGTTCAATGGATATGGTAACATGGGAATTTCCTGCACATGTTACCGGTTCAGGTACATCAGCAGTATATACAATATCTGGAAAAATTAAAGATAATGCAAAGAATATGTACATATTCTATACTCCATATCAGGGTGAAGCTGTGAGTGGTAAATCTTATACTGATTCAGTTACAGAAGCAGAAATGACATCTGGTTCGGTTGCAACAGAGAGAATTAATATTAACTATGATTATCCTTCAACATATTCCCTGACAAGCGCGGATCATGTGATTAAGGATGTTGATGTATATCTGTTCGAGATGGAGAAGGTAGTCGATACATCAACAGTTGTTGGAAGTCCTGTTTATAAGAAAATGGGAACGAATATTTCTAATGTTTATATTAATGGTGCTAAGGCTATTTCAAGTGCGAATGGTACAACTCCGGTGACTGTTTATTCTAATATAGAAAAATGGGGAGAAATTAACAGTGCTCTTACAAAGCACATTAACAATAAGGATGTATTATATCAGATGACTGTGGATGTATGGCTCTGGAGAGATGTCAAGGATGAGATTGATGATATTGTTGACAGTAATACTGAGCCGACAGCAGAGAAGATAACAACACTTACTACAACCAAGGAAGATTAGTCAGTAAAAGAGTGAGGATAGCATATGGGAAAAGTATTATTTAAAGGTAAAAAGAATAATTCTGGTTCTACTATTGTAATAGTACTGTTGATGACATCATTCGTACTGATATTATCTACACTTATTACAACAACAACAATGATAAATCTCAGAATGAAGATGGCTTCAAGTCAGTCTACAAAATCTTTTTATACAGCAGAAGAAGCTGTTGATGAAGTAAGGGCTGCGCTTGGCGTTATTTCTGTTGAATGTTTTAATACTGCATATGAAGAAGAACTTACTAAGTTATATAGTACTAATTCTACAGGAACAACTATTAATAACAAAGAAGCTAATCAGCAGATGCGACAGAAGTATACTAAGGATTTACTTAATAAAATGCAGTTATTTGAAGGGGTACCTAGTTCAGATGCTAAAATAGCCTTTTATCTTGGACAACCAGCAGGCTCATTTACTATTGCTAATTGGAATGCGGATGATACTAAGGCTGATGAAAAGAAGATATATACTTCTTTTGTGGATACTCTTAATAATTATATTGAAGATAATACAAAGCTTTCTGTTGAGAAGGTAACTAAGATTACATTTGATGTATCAGGCGTTTCACCTCTCTATTCATATGCAATCGGATTTTATGACTGTGTAGTTAAATATCTTGATAACAGTGGAAATTATTCTTATATCACTTTCAATGGTGCAGTAGGTATGCCTGATATTGAGATTGATTTTAAGAATGATGATAAAGTTGGAACATTATGTTTCGCTGATTATTCTCTTGTAGGTAATGGTGGAATTATTTTACCGAAAAATGCTTCAGCAACTATCAGTGGAAGTGCATATGCAGGAACTGGGGCATCCGCTAAAGGAACAGCGCTTACGATTAATGATGGTGCCAGTCTTACAATGGGTGGTGGTTATTTTGTATGTGGTGGAAATATTGAAGCTGATAATAATTCAGGACTTTCGGTAAACAATACTTCTTTATGGGCAAAAAATATCAATGTTTCTGATGGAGTTACAATTAATTCAAACGCTGCATCATTTAATCTTCAGGATGACCTTACTGTGGATGGAGAAAATTCTGAAGTCAATATTAATGGTTCTTTCTTTGGATTTGGTTATGAGGAAGGAAATCTTGCAAAGCAGAGACCTAATTACAGTAGTGCTATTATTGTAAACGGGCTTAATTCGCATATTACATTTGGCTCACTTGGTCAGTTATATGTTGCAGGTCGTGCTTATATTAAGTTTTCTGATGACCGTGCATATGCAACGGGTGAATCTTCAGCGGTTAATATTAGTCAGGCAATATATATGATACCAGTCAAGCTTCTTACAAATGGTTCAAAGAATCCATCAGCACTTAATGACAGCTCATCAAGCGGAGTAAAATTTACATGTGATATTAATGAAAATAATTTTTTTGCATATGATCTGCTTGCCAGTGAAAAGTACGAGAGCAGAAATGCTTATTTTGATATAGACGGTAATCTTGTAGATGAAAGTACTCTTGAAACAGATAGTACAACACATCTTATCACTGATGCTAATATAAGAGCTAATTCAAAAACTTATTATTACTTTAAGTTCAAGGATGACTATGCCAGAAACCAGTATGCTAATCTTATATTGGATGAGACTGAATTTGAATCATATATCTCAGGAAAGAGTGATGATTACAAGGATAATGCCAGAAAATTAAGAAAGCAGATTATTGCAGCAAAGGATTCATTTAAAGGACTTACTAATTCAAGCATTACAGGTGTGTCTATTAATACACCGGGAGCATTTTCACAGATTACAAGTTCGTCAGGTTCTACATTGTCTGCAGCAGAGTTAAAGATTAAAGCTGCAAGTACAGACAGGGCTTTAAGATATGATGTACTTAACAAGATTCTTGCTAATCCGTTAAAGAGTGATGAGGAATCAGGATGGTATACAAGCAGGGCTGATTTACAGAATGATTTAAGTTCAAGGAATCCAGCTAAGTATAATTCAATTAATCTAAGTAATTATACTTTAGGTGATGTATTTGGTAACATTATTAATGAAGAAGGCATTGAAGAATTATTAAGAAGTGGAGCAGGACCAACTTATTCTTATCCTAGATTTACTGATGGAAGCCATTATGCAGTGTATAAGCTTAACAGTGCTGATCCAACAGAAACATTAAAAATCAGCACAGTTGGTTTTGCAAGTGGTCTTGTAGTGTGTACGGGCAATGTGGATGTAGATGTAGATTTTAGTGGCGTTATCCTCGCTAAAGGAAAGGTAACTGTAGAAAGTGGCTGCACAGTAAGCAATGGATATACTGAGACATCATTTAAGACAGCAATGGAAGGCTGGATGGCTTCTGCAAATGAAACAGACGGAACATTGCGTAATGGATATGATATTGGTCATATTTTCAGATTCTATAATTCAAAGACAACTACTACAAGTGGTACTTTAACTGTTGACAAGATGACTTACAGGGATATGGTCAGAGTTGACAAGTGGAGAAAGTACGAAGAAGAAGAGGCTTATTCAACAGCAACAACAGAGTAATAATGAAATTCATATGGAGATGTGAGATGGGGAAGATAGTGTGTGAAAAGAAGAGACAATTAAATAACCATGGATTTTCTTTATTGGAACTTCTTGTTGTTATGGCAATAATTGCTGTTGTTACGGTTGTTACGATGATTGGTATTAATGTCTTATATAAAGGAAATGCCAAGAAGCTTAATAAGAATCTGTATTCGACAATCAGTGAGTTAAAGACTAATACAATGTCTAAGGCAGGTGACTGGCAGGTTGTTATTAAAAAGGATGGCGGAAATTATGTTATTTCAATGATGTGGAAAAAGGATTCTTCATCAGAATATGTTGAAAAAGATTCGTATAGATGTGGTGCAGGAAGGATTTCATTTACATATGAGAATGGAACACCGTCTGCGGCTAAAGCAGATTTTTCAACTGATGAAATGGTTATTGAGTATGCCAGAGATAACGGTCAGGTCAAGGCTGTTAAGGTGGGGTCTGATAATTATGTTAATAAGGATGATGCACAGTCAGGCACATTTATAATTAAGACATCCGGTACAGAGTATACTTCTGAATTGTGGTATGCAACCGGAAAGGTAATAACGACGAATTAAGCGTTTAGTAAACGGGAGTAGATTATGAAGCGAAACAATAAGGGTTTTTCATTAGTTGAATTATTGATTGCTATGGCAGTTTCCAGTATAGTGCTTACGGCACTTGTATTACTTGTTGCCCAGTCTGTCAAAAGCTACAGCAAACAGACATCACTGGCGCAGATACAGAGTGATGCTGATGTAGTACTGAACCAGATATCAAAAAGTATTCTGGAAGCGGATACGATATATATTGATAAGACTGATGCATATGTAAAATTCTATACCAAGACGGTTTCTGATACTTCAGACCCCACTAATCCTAAGCATATAAAATGGGGCTATTATTACGACAAAGCAGAAAAGAAACTGTATTATACCGATGATACACTTTCTAAAAAGAGTGAAGCCTGTGATTATGTTGAGGGTTTTGATGTGAAGCTTTCAAAATCTAATTTTACTTTGAAGGACGGTCATATTATAGAGGAGCTTCCAACTAATCCAGAAATTCAGGTTTCTATAACTCTTGAACGAATGAAAAATGTGCGAACGGTTACAAGAGAGTATATGGCACGAAATAAAATCGGCAACAATATTACATTGCAGAAAGCAACAGGTGGAGAGGTTACTTTGAAGGCAACAGGTTCGGTTGCGGGTGATAAGTCGGATCTGAGTAAGATTTCAGATACATATTTTTATTAAGATATCAGGAGGTAAGTAATGATGAAAAAAGAAAAATTCAGTTTTAAAAAGTATATTTTTCCAGCAATTGCCTCTGTGGTAGTCTTTGCTTTGATGGTACTTCTTATTGTTGTTACTCGTAAACCAGAGGATGCGGAGGCTGCATCATCGGTAACTATAGGTGGTAAAACTTATTCAGCAGATGGAACACATATGGTTGTTCTTGAGGTTGTGCCTGATGAATCATATGATGTTCTTGGCTCTCTTGTTGCAGATGATCAAGGTGTTGTAAAGTGGACTGATATTGTAAAAGACCAGCCTAAGGTTGGAACTGTCAATTTTGATGAGTACAATAATCCTGCAACAGAAGCTGATAAAACGAAAAATGATAAATTTACACAATATATAAAGGATTATGCACACAAATATCTTTCTTCAATTAACTCTACATTAGGAGGAAAGGTCGCGAAGGCTTATTTCAGAATTAAAGACACAAATAAATTGTATTCCGTAATGGATTCTGATGTGACTATAGCAAGACAGATAGGGTATGATCTTAATAATTTACAGTTAGAGTTTTATACTGTGGATGCAAGTGGAAATGCTGGTGAGTTAATTAAGGATCCATCTACTAATAAACCAATAAGAGATATTTTTTCTTATTCTATATTTGATAGTGCTAAGATGAATGGTGCTCTTGATATTAAATATGTCAAGGCATCAGAAGTTAAAGTCTCTGATATTGATTCTGCTGCACTGGTTTATTTTTCTAAATATACTAATAATGATATCTTACAAATGTATAAGCAGAAAACTAAGAAGGAAGTTACCTCGATAGATAACTGGACTAAAGGTACATATGATTTAAAGGCTGATGTAGCACTTCATCTGTATATGGAAAATATAACTGCCAGCAAAGCTGTAGTATACTGTTCAACAGAGAAAAATGCAATTACAACTAATATTGGTAAGATATGTATGCTTATGGATGCAATAGACGGAGATTATTTCGTTAGGGATTTTGCATATAAATATGTTGGAAATAATAATAGAATGTATGAAGGTCAGAGGGGATGGATTGATGTATCGGATAATGCATTAAAGCTGTATCTGAGAGAAAGCACAGTTGATCCAAACAAAACTAATTTTGAAATGGAATTTGGCTCTACGATGTTCAGTGACTGTCATAAAGGATATGCACCTGCGGGTGAATATAATGGAGCTAATGGAAATTATTCATATCCAAGATATAATGGTACAGAAGATAGTGTACAGCAGACTTTAAGGAGAGCATCATTATCAAGAAAAAATTCTAATGCGCTTGTGCAGGAGTTAGAGTCTGATATAGGTAAGATTAGTGATTTTAATGGTGGCTCATATAAGGGAACATACTATGAAGATGCTAGAAAGGCTTTGGGAATAGGAGATGAAGACGCGTTCAGATATTCTCAGGCTATCAGATACATTTTAGGCGATTTTGATACATCCAATATAAGCACAATAAAGGTATTAGAGGTTGAGCCAGCTGGATATTACAGATATACAGGTACAATGGAAGACCAGAAGAATATAAGAAGATGGTTCAGTTTATCAACAGAGACAAATAGTACAGGGGATAAGTTTACAGTTCCATACAATATTGTAATAGATCATTGTTCAACTAATGCGTTAATTGGTAAAAATGTTGACCTTGCGGCTGAGTATGACCTTATTATTATGGGGGCATATGGAAAAGATAAATTCAATACATCAGATTCTGTAACACCATTTAATACAGAAGTACTTGGAAATGTATTTAGCAAAGGCAGTTCCTATATTTCAGGGGCCGGTTCAGATGTTGAGGGTGCAAAATTAAATGGTAATGATATAACTGATAAGGTATATGACAAGTTATATGATTATACTTTAAGAGGAATGCCAATAGTATTTGATAAGGGTCTGTATTTTGGAGACACTAAAGTAACTGATATCGATACTAATATGTATAAGCTAAGAATGGATGACCTTATAACTAAGATATTAGCTGATAAGGGAACAAACGGAAATCTGACATATACAGATGTTTCAGAACCGGGAGAACAGAAGATTTCTATACGGTTAAAGTTTATAAAGAAACCGGGAGAGGTTATTGGTTCTACATATACTAATTATAATGGTAAATTATCTAATCCGGTTGTGTATTCAGTTGATGGTTTAGATGGTACAACCAAGGTTGATGATGTTGATGGTAATATCAAGGTTACATTCAGAGGAAGCGAAGCTTTACCAAGTGGCAATTACAGAATAAAGATATACATTGACAGAAATCAGGATGGCATATTTGCTGATGATGTCCAGAGTGATAAGAAGGAACTACTGTATTATGATAATACTCAGGGCAGAGGTTCTAATGATGAGTATTATGGAAAATTGTATTCAAGCAATGGAACGGGTATATTTGAAACAAGCATATTATTGCCAGCAGCCTCAAGAGGATATTTTGCATGGAAGGTTGAGATTATTAAGATAGCAGGAACAGATTTTACTTCAGTTGATAAAGTAAAGTATTCTGCTAAATCTGTTAATGAAGGTGGATTTGCCATAAAGGGCAATGAAACAACTGTCAAAGTATTACAGATAAATGGTGATGAAGGAAGTCTGAAACTTGAAAGCGGAAGTAATTTTGCCACATATTTTAATAAGGCTTCTAAAGTTACAGGACTTAATCTATACGTTAAGAGAATGAGCTTTGAAGAGGTTAATAGTGTCGCAGACATAGAGAAAGAGTTTGGCAAGTATTCTATGATTGTTCTTGGTATGAAAGATAGTTATGGAAAGAATGCGCAATTTAATGATAATGTAATTGCAGCTTTGCAGAAATATATTAATGATGGAAATGCGGTGCTGTTTACACATGATACAATGTCTTATTATAATTCGGAAAAGAATACTATCAAAAGTTATAATGAGCTTACAAAGTTTACAAAAGGATTTTTACCTTTGATTGGAATGAAATATAGTGGTAGTGATAGTAATATGAATACTAACTTCACTGATTCATTGCATTACTGGCTTACAAGAAAGAGTTTGAACAAATTCCCTTATGTTCATCAAAGTAAGGGCGTATATGAGGATATTGGTTCAAAAACAACAACAACTAATAAGATATCGAAACTTAATGATGGTCAGATTACAGAGTTTCCATATTCAATTGCTAATGATGTAGGAGTTGCTACAACCCATAGTCAGTATTTTGCATTAGATCTGGATAATCATTATGCTGATAATACAGCATCTTCAACACCTACAATATATAACGCGGATGGAAGTATGGCCAGCCAGCCAGTTGTATGGTATACTCTTAATTCTGGAAGTGAAGATACTAAAGGTTATTATGATTATAACGGACAGGATGCGATGAGTAATTATTACATATATTCATATGGGAATGTTACATATTCCACAGCTGGACATAGCAGCATAGGTGGAGAAGCTGAGATTCAGTTGTTTGTTAATACATTTACAAGATCACTGCTTTCTGGCAATAATAATCCTGAGGTTATGTATACGGATGACGGTTCAAAGTATGATGAAAATACTACAGACTATAAGAATTATGTAAAGACAGAATTTGATAAGCTCGCCAGAACTAAGCTGAGCTTTAAGTTCAGAATTATTGATGCTGATCTTATATCTAACAGTGATTATATTTCTGATGCATTTATGTATATTTATAATGATGATGGTACAAGAACAGATGCAATGTATGACAGCAGCAAGGATACTTATCTTGGCAAGATTAATGAGGCAACATTGTCGGATGGAACTAAGACAATATCGCTTACAGGTTCTACATCATCTATTATAGTCGGAAAAGAGTATACGGTGGATAATTTCTGGGATGTGCTAACGGAACTTAATTCAACATTGTCCACTAAGATAAATATTGCAAATCTTATGTCTCAAATGAAAAATGGTAATCTTAAAATTGGTATCCTTGCAACTGATGGAAGTGATGGAAAAGGATATGCAATATTGACGATTGATTGTAAGACATTATTTGATTTGGATTAATTATGACACCAGAGGCGTAGTTGCTTCTGGTGTTTTTTTTAATTCACACAAATACTTATAATATATTATATAAATGTATATTGACATATGCTTATTATAATGTTAATATACTTACACATTGATAACGCAGTGCGGTATACAGAGGGGATAAGCGTTTTAAGAGTGTTCAGAGGAGGCATATGGGGAAGGATAATGGCGTTAGTGCAGTTGATGCAGATGAATTCTTATCTGGAATTAAGAAGGATGACAGATTTCATCCGATAATTAATATCATACTTTATTATGGAGAAAAGGAATGGGATGGACCTGTATCATTAAAAGATATGATGGTTGATATGCCAGAACGTTTTGCCAATTTATTTGCAGATTATGAGATTAATCTTGTGCAGATGCTTGATTCCGGGAGGCTTTTGTTTCATAATGAAGATGTAAGAATACTATTTGATGTGGTAAGCAATATTTATAAGAGGAATATAGATTATATATATTCGAAGTATGATGGAACAGAAGTAGACGGTGAATTATTCTGGATGATTGGGAAGATTACATCTAATGAGAATATGCTGGAAATCAGCAGAGAGAAGAAAGGAGAGTCGGTTGTTATGTGCGAAGCGTGGAGAGAGTATTATGATGAAGCCAGACGGGATGGGGCTAAGTCCGCAACAATAGAAGATATAATATTTATGATAAGATATGGAATATCAAAAAAGGATTTATTAAAGAAGTATTCAGAAGAGGATTACAACGAGGCACTTTCTAAGATGACTGCAAAGTAGGGATAAGCCAACCGGATTATTAATATTAGTTATATGATTCGGTTGGATATTTTTTATAATATTTATATATGAATACTTGAATAATGTAATATATGCAAGTATATATTATCACGATAGAAATATAATAGGAGGTCGTTTATTGTATAGTAGTGTATTGAGTGGTGTTTTACATGGAATTAAGGCACAGATAGTCCGTGTAGAGGTTGATGTTGGTAATGGAATTCCAAGCTTTGATATGAGCGGATTTTTGAGTAATGAGGTTAAGGAAGCAAGGGAGAGGGTAAGGGTAGCTATCCGTAATTCTGGCTATGAATTACCGCCACAAAGAATTGCTGTTAATATATCTCCTGCAGATATAAGAAAATGCGGAACGGGGTTTGATTTACCAATTGCATTGGCTATTTTATCAGCAAATGGATATATAGATGAAGTTAATCTTGATAATATGATGATTTTAGGAGAATTAAGCCTTGATGGAAGCATTAATGGGGTGAGAGGCGTACTTCCTTGTGTGTGTTCTGCAAAAGAAGCAGGAATTGATAAGGTGCTTTTACCAGAAGTTAATATTAATGAGGGGAATATTGTTAAGAAGATTAGTGTAATGACAGCAGCTAATCTTAAGCAGGCTGTGAAATATATTAATGAAGGTATTGCAAGTCATAGAAGTACAACTAATGATGAAAATAATTATAAAGCGGATATGAAAAATCCTGAAATGGACTATTCAGACATTAAGGGACAATTTGCCGCGAAGAGAGCAACTATGATAGCTGTGGCAGGAATGCATAATATTATGTATATGGGGCCTCCGGGAAGTGGTAAAACCATGATGGCGAAAAGAATTCCAACAATTATGCCAGAGATGACATTTGATGAAAAGCTGGCTGTTACTAATATATATAGTGTGGCAGGACAGTTAGGAGATAATGGCGGGCTTATGGAAGACAGGCCTTTTCGCGCACCATATCACAATGTTACTAAAGGTGCGTTTTTTGGCGGAGGGATAGTGCCAAGACCGGGAGAGATTACTCTGGCAGGCAAAGGTGTATTATTTCTTGATGAGATGACAGAATTTAAACCTGATATACTTGAAGGACTGCGTCAGCCTCTTGAGGATAAGAATATAACAATCGTAAGAATGAACAGAGCTTATACATATCCTGCAGATTTTATGCTTGTTGGTGCAATGAATCCATGTAAATGTGGCTATTTTCCGGACAGAAACAGATGTAATTGTTCTGAACAGGATATTAAGAGATTTATGGGGAAGATAAGCATGCCGTTATGGGACAGATTTGATATGTGTATAAAGACAGAGGAGATAGGATACAGCGAACTGGGAAATAAAATACATCAAAATGATGGTGAAGAACTTAATTCATTTTCTATGAAAGAACATATAATGAAAGCCAGAACAACACAGCTGGAACGGTTTAAAGGAATGGATATAATGTATAATTCACAAATGAATGGAAGAAATATTAATAAATTCTGCAGGCTTGGAGATGAAGAATCGAAGCTTATAGAGAAAATTTTTGCCAAGAAGAAATTAACTGCAAGAGGCTATCATAAAATTTTAAAAACTGCCCGTACTATTGCAGACATAGAAGGCAATGAATATATTACTACTTCTAATATTAGTGAAGCATTTTATTATAGGGGAATTCCAGAAATAACAGTACACTAGGGGGAACATTGAAAGAAGATTATTATTGGTATTGGGTTAATAATATTGCTGGAATATCTAATATGAAACTGAGAACATTATTTAATACATTTGATACACCAGAACAGATATATAAGGCGTCAGATAAATTGCTTAACAGTGTGTCAGGAATAAAAGAAAAAGATGTGTCAGCAATTATAGAGTCCAGAAATAATGAATATATATACAGAGGTTATAATGATTTAGAAAGAATGAGAATTAAATTCACATATCCCGGAAAGAATGATTATCCTGAGAAATTAATGAATATATATGATTATCCATATATTCTTTATTATAAAGGGAGACTGCCTCAAGCGAATGTTCCTGCTATAGCTATAGTAGGTGCACGTAATTGTACAGAGTATGGGAGGACAATTGCAGATATGCTGGCAAAATGTTTTGCAGATATGGGAATTCAGGTTATCAGTGGGATGGCATTAGGAATAGATGCAGCGGCACAGAGAGGAGCTGTTAATAAAGGCGGATACAGTCTTGCGGTTCTTGGATGTGGAGTGGATGTGTGTTATCCAAGAAGTAATATAGATTTATATACACAATTGCAGAATGCAGGTGGGATAATGTCTGAATATCCGCCGGGTACGCCGCCAAGAGCCGGGCAGTTTCCGATGAGGAACAGAATTATAAGTGGCATTGCAGATGCGTTAATTGTGGTTGAGGCAAGACAGAAGAGTGGCTCTCTTATAACTGCGGATCAGGCATTGGAGCAGAACAGGGATGTTTATGTTGTCCCGGGAAGAATAGGTGATTCGTTATCAGAAGGATGTCTGAAACTTATAAAGGAAGGTGCGCAGATGATTACATCACCGATGGATGTATGTGCTACGGAGAGTATTAACAGATATCTTAATAAAAACATAAAACAATGTGATTTCCCGAATGATTTGAATGATGCTGGTATATTTGAAGGCAATTTAAAAAAATCAGGGCTTGCAAGCCCTAAAAATATGGTGTATAGTCAAATCAATTTGTTTCCGGTAAGTCTGGAGACAATTGTTAATAATTCTAGGATAAGTCTGGTAGAGGCGGAGGGGATTCTGCTTGAGCTGGAGCTTGATGGGCTTATTGAAGAGGTTTCAAAGAATTATTATATAAGGAAGCATATTTGATTTGGAGGGCTATAGATGCATAAGTATTTGGTTATAGTGGAGTCACCTGCCAAGGTAAAGACTATCAGTAAATTCCTTGGAGCTAATTACAAGGTAATGGCGTCACAGGGACATGTAAGGGATTTGCCTAAGAGCCAGATGGGAGTTGACATTGAACATGATTATGAACCTAAATATATTACGATAAGGGGAAAGGGAGATATTCTTGCTGCTTTAAGAAAAGAAGCGAAGAAAGCTGATAAAGTATATCTCGCAACCGATCCCGACCGCGAGGGAGAAGCTATTTCATGGCATCTTGCAGCGGCACTTAAATTAGAAGATAAAGATATATACAGAATTACATTTAACGAAATCACTAAGAATGCAGTTAAGGCATCATTGAAAGAAGCAAGAAAGATTGATATGAATCTTGTCGATGCTCAGCAGGCGAGAAGAGTATTAGACCGTGTTGTTGGTTATGGAATCAGTCCATTATTATGGGCTAAGATTAAAAGAGGCTTAAGTGCTGGAAGAGTTCAGTCTGTTGCTTTAAGAATGATATGTGACAGAGAGAATGAGATAGATGAATTTATTCCAGAAGAATACTGGTCTATGGAAGCTGTTCTTAATATTAAAGGGGAGAAAAAGCCTTTAATTGCAAAGTTCTATGGCGATGAGAATGGAAAAATTGAAATTAAGAATGGTGCACAGATGCAGGATATTCTTGATGAAGTAAAGAAGAGTGATTTTAGTATTGAAAGCATTAAGAGGGGAGAAAAGGTAAAGAAATCACCACTTCCATTTACTACAAGTACACTTCAGCAGGAAGCAGCTAAAACTCTTAATATGTCTACAAAGCGTACAATGAATATTGCACAGCAGTTATATGAAGGCGTTGATATTAAAGGAAGAGGAACAGTAGGTCTTATTACGTATTTAAGAACAGATTCTACAAGAGTTGCAGATGAGGCTAAGGTATCATCCAGAGAATATATAAGCCAGAATTATGGAGAAAAATATATTCCCCAAGAAGCTAATGCCAAGAAGGATGATAAGAAGATTCAGGATGCACATGAGGCTATCAGACCAACTGATCTTAACTTATCACCGGCAATAGTAAAGGAATCTTTACAGAGAGATCAGTTCAGGCTTTATCAGCTTATCTGGAAAAGATTTGTTGCAAGCCAGATGGCACCGGCTGTATATGAAACGACATCAGTAAAGATTATGGCAGGAAAGTACAGATTCAGCGTAGCAGCTTCTAAGGTTATGTTTGATGGTTTTATGTCTGTATATAAGAATGATGATGACAATGAAGAAAATAATACTCTTGCGAAAGGACTGGACGAGAATTCAGAACTTTCATTGGAAGATGTCAATGGAGTGCAGCATTTTACACAGCCACCTGCACATTTTACAGAAGCATCATTAGTAAAGGCGCTTGAGGAACAGGGAATAGGCAGACCAAGTACTTATGCTCCTACAATATCTACAATTATTGCAAGACATTATGTTATTAAAGAGAATAAGAATCTTTATATTTCAGAGCTTGGAAATGCGGTTAATAATATAATGATAACAGCTTTTCCTACTATTGTAGATGTTAAGTTTACAGCTAATATGGAGTCTCTTCTTGATGGCGTTGCAGAAGGAACCGTGGAATGGAAGGAAATTATAAGAAACTTTTATCCTGATCTTAAAGTTGCAATTGATGAAGCGGAGAAGGAACTTGAACATGTTAAGATAGAAGATGAAGTAACTGATGTTATTTGTGATAAATGTGGCAGAAATATGGTTATTAAGTATGGCCCTCATGGTAAGTTCTTAGGATGTCCGGGATTTCCTGAATGTCATAATACCAAACCGTATCTTGAAAAGATTGGAGTTCCATGTCCTAAGTGTGGAAAAGATGTTATCATAAAGAAAACAAAGAAGGGAAGAACCTTCTATGGATGTGATGGCTACCCTGATTGTGATTTCGTATCATGGCAGAGACCGTCTGAGAAAAAATGTCCTAAGTGTGGCGGATATATGGTTGAGAAAGGCAATAAAATTGTATGTGTTGATGAGACATGCGGCTATGTAGAGAATAAGAATGACAAGGAACAATAACCGGGTGGTTATTATCAGAAGAAGGATGGGAGATTTACAATGAGTGTTCAGCTTCTTGATAAAACAAGAAAAATCAATAAGCTGCTCCACAATAATCATTCACACAGAGTTGATTTTAATGATATCTGTGATGTGCTTAGTGGAATATTAGAGTCTAATGTTCTGGTTATAAGTCAGAAAGGAAAGATTCTGGGAGCAGGATACTGGAATAATATTGATAGAATAGGCGAACTTATAACAGCGGATGTGGGTGGATTCGTTGACAAGATGTTTAATGAAAGACTGCTTGGAGTATTATCCACAAAGGAGAATGTTAATCTTCTTACACTGGGGTTTACCAGTGGCAGTGAAAGAAAATTTAATGCAATTATTGCACCAGTTGAGATTGCCGGAGAACGGCTGGGAACATTATTTATGTATAAATGTATCAGTGATTATGAAATTGATGATATTATTTTATGTGAATATGGAGCTACTGTTGTAGGACTTGAGATGATGAGTTCTGTATGCAATGAGAATGCAGAAGATGAAAGAAAAAAGAAAATTGTCAAGTCAGCGATTTCTACGCTTTCAGCCTCAGAACTTCAGGCAATAAAGGCTGTTTTTGAAGCTCTTGATGGAACAGAAGGTATTCTTGTAGCAAGCAGGATTGCGGATAATACAGGAATAACAAGATCAGTTATTGTTAATGCACTTAAAAAATTTGACAGTGCAGGTGTTATTTCTACGAAATCATCAGGCATGAAAGGAACAAAAATAAAAGTCCTTAACGAAATTGTGTTTGATGAGATAAAAAAGCTTGATGATTAGGATGTAAAATTGTATAATTGATTCAGCTTAAAGAGTAGGTGTGAAGTGATAAAAGGATGGATCCAATTTATTTGGGTCCTTTTTTGTCAAAATACTTGTAATTTTGACATTATAATTTATAATGTATGTAGTGTTTTTATGTTTTGGTAATAGGCATATTTTGCGTTTTAACACTAAGAAAGGAATAATATATGAGTACAGGTGCTTTTGGTTATGTTAATCTGCTGAAATCAGCAGCAGATGCGAGCTGGACAAGAGAAGAAGTTTTAACTAATAATATTGCTAATGTTGATACACCTAATTATAAGAGACAGGATGTTGAGTTCAGTTCTTTCCTTGCGAATGCATTACAGAGGTCTGGAAAGAGCACCTCATCACTGACACAGAGGGTTAATAATGTTAATTATAATGATTTATCCATAAGAACTTATACTGATAACAGTACACTTTCATATAGAACAGATGGTAATAATGTTGATCTTTCTACAGAGAATGTTGAACTTGCGTCAGAGCAGATTAATTATAATGCGTTAATTGACAGCATGAATAATGAGTTTTCAAGATTTAAGTCTGTGTTAAAATAATTGATGGATTCAGGAGGGAAATCAGCTTATGTCAATGTTTACGGCTTTTAATGTAAGTGCTTCAGGAATGACGGCACAGCAGTTAAGAACAGATGTAATATCAGAGAATATAGCTAATGCAGATACAACAAGAACAAGTGATGGAACACCTTATGTTAGGAAAGCTGTTGTGTTCACTGAAAAAACAATGACAGGTACAGCACTTGGAAAGTCTGCATATGGTTCATATGGAACCGGAGCGTATTCCACATTTTCGGATGCGTTAAGACTTGCCAATGGTGGTGTTGTAGGTAACGGAGTTAAAGTTACATCTGTATATGAAGATACATCAACTGATATGGAAATGGTATATGATCCATCGCATCCAGATGCGGATGAGAATGGCTATGTTACATATCCGAATGTTAATACTGTTCAGGAAATGACTGACCTGATAGATGCGTCGCGTTCATACGAAGCTAATATATCAGCTTTCAACGCAAGCAAGTCAATGGCAACAAAGGGACTTTCAATAGGTTCTTCAACATAAAGCGGATAATAATAACATATTAACAGAAAGAGGAGAATGAATATGGATCTTACTAGTGCGATTGGAACTTTAGGCAGTGATTATGTCAATAAAGTTACATCAGCAATGAAAGATAATGCAACACTTAAAACAACAGGTACAGCAGATTCAGATACTACATTTGATGCAATATATGATTCTGTATCCGGACTGCTTAACAGCACTAATTCGTATGTGCAGAGAGCACAGCAGGCAGAAATTGATTATGCTCTTGGTAACATGACTAATACTCATGAGTTAGGAGTTTATCAGCAGGAAGCTAATATTGCACTGCAATATACAGTTGCAATAAGAGATAAGGCATTGGAGGCCTATAACTCTATTATGAATATGTCAATGTAAATAGGGGTTTTTTATGTTAGATAGATTGAAACAGATTCCAGCGCGACTTCTTGAAATATGGAAGAACTGGACAAGAAATCAGAAAATTATAATTGTAAGTGCGGTGGTTGTATTTATAGCAGCTGTTATCGTTATAGCATATGTTTTATCAAGACCTACATATCAGGAGCTTACCAAATGCGAAGATTACAGTGAGATGAATACAGTTACCACGCTGCTTACAGATAATGGATATACATATCAGATAAATAATATGACTGTTAATGTTAAAAAGCAGGATTTAACTAATGCTAAAATGCTCATTGCATCTAATGACATTAAGCCTTCAGGATATTCACTTGATGATGCACTTAACAGTAGTCTTACTACGACGGAAGCTGACAAGAATAAAAAATATGCAAAGTATCTGGAAACAAAATTTGCAACGGATATAGCATCTCTTGATGGAATTAAGAAAGCTTCTGTTACAGTTCATCTTTCAGATGATACTAATTCTTTTTATTCAACGAAAAAAGATACCACTGTTGCTGTTACAGTTGATACAAGTAAGACTGTATCAGATGACGCTGCTGAGAGTATAGCTGTATTTCTTGCAACAGCGGTTGGAAGCAGCACAACTAACGGAATAACAATTATTGATACGACAGGAAAGACTTTATTTAACGGTTCGGATAATTCGGGTTCAGTATCTAACATCTCATATTCCAGCAAGCTTAAGTATAAGTCACAGATTGAGTCTACTGTTGCAGCCGGAGTTAAGAATACCGCTCTTTCAACATCTCTGTTTAATGATGCGACAGTTGCTATTAATCTTGATCTTGACTGGGATACAGTTAATAAGATTGCAACTGAATATACAGCCCAGGAGGGAAGAGAAGAAGGCTTATACGATACTTCATATGAACTTGAATCGACAGGAAACAATGGAGCGGGTGGAACACCTGGAACTACAAGTAATGGCGAGGGTGGAACGACATACGATCTTACAGATGGAACATCAAGTTCTTCTACATATACTGTAAAACAGTATCAGTATCTTCCTAACCAGCTGGTTACTACAACTAATACTGAACCAGGAAAAATAGTATATGATACATCTACTATGTCCGTTACTCTTATTAAGAATGTTGTATATAACGAAGATGATTGCAAAAAGCTTGGATATCTCGATAACATGACATGGGATGAATTCAAGACGCAGAACGCTGATCCTGTTCAGGTACAGGTTAATGCTGACTGGATGAATATGCTTTCTAATGCAACCGGAATATCAACTAACAACATAACAGTGCTTGCATATAATGTTCCATATTTTTATGATGCTGCTAAGACAAGTGTGTTAAGCAGAGCATCATTCTGGATACAGATTGCACTTGCAGTTGCAATTCTCGGTATACTTGTATTCATAGTTTTAAGAAGTGCAAGGCCTCTTACTGTAGAAGAAAAGGAGCCAGAGCTTTCTGTAGAAGAAATGCTTGCTTCAACTAAAGAGAATCAGCCTACTGTTGATGAAATTGACCTTCAGGAGAAATCTGAGACAAGAAAGGCTATTGAAAAATTCGTTGATGAGAACCCGGAAGCAGTTGCATTGCTGCTTAGAAACTGGCTTAATGATGACTGGTGATAATTACTGGGGATAATTGAAAAAGATTAATACATATGATTGGAGATGATACATATGCCAAAGCCAACTGCAAGTAGTGAGAGAGAAATGGATGGTGTGGAAAAAGCTGCAACATTACTTATTGCACTTGGACCTGAGAAATCAGCTCAGATTTTTAAACATTTAAAAGAAGAAGAAATTGAACAATTGACACTTGAAATAGCTAATACAAGCAGTGTGTCACCTCAGACAAAAGAGAAGGTACTTAATGAGTTTTATGAAATATGTCTTGCACAGCAGTATATTGCAGAAGGTGGTATTTCGTATGCTAAAGAACTTCTTGAGAAAGCTCTTGGCGAGGACAAGGCGAGAGATGTTATTGGAAAACTTACGGCAAGTCTTCAGGTTCGTCCTTTCGAATTTATCAGAAAGACAGACTCTACTCAGCTGCTTAACTTTATTCAGGATGAACATCCTCAGACTATTGCTTTGATACTTTCTTATCTTCCGGCATCACAGGCATCTGATGTTGTATCATCACTTCCACCAGAGAAGCAGGCAGATGTTGCAAAGAGAATTGCTATGATGGACAGGACATCGCCAGATGTTATTAAGCAGGTAGAAAAAGTGCTTGAAAGAAAACTCGCTTCTCTTGTGAATCAGGATTACACTATTGTTGGTGGTGTTGATGCAATTGTTGAAATACTTAATTCTGTTGACAGAGGAACAGAAAAGCATATTATGGAAACTCTTGAAGTTGAAGAACCAGAGCTTGCAGATGAAATCCGTAAGAAAATGTTTGTATTTGAAGATATTCTTTCTCTTGATAACAGAGCTATTCAGAGAGTTCTCAGAGATGTTGACAATCATGACCTTGCTCTTGCACTTAAGGGAGCAACGGAAGAAGTGCAGAATGTTATTCTTAATAACCTTTCAACACGTCTTGCTTCTATGATAAAGGAGGATATGGAATATATGGGTCCTGTCCGTATGAAAGATGTTGAAGATGCACAGCAGAAGATTGTTAATATTATCAGAAAGCTTGAAGATTCAGCAGAAATTGTAATATCACGAGGCGGAGGTGACGAGATAATTGTCTAATCTGTTAAAAAAAGACACTATAATTAATAATGATGAGAGAGTTATTGATTATAATGAGCTTATCAGGAAAAAGATGCAGTCTATAATGAAGTCCAGAAATAATGAAATGGATGCAGATGGTTTTATTAGTGGTCTGCATGCTGATATTGTAGAAGAACTTATATCGGATGATAATACAGCAGATTCACGTACAGATGATTCATCAGAGGGAGAACATCAGGCTGCCGCATCATTGGAAAATATTAATGCAGAAGCTGAAAAAATAATAGAAGATGCAAGACTTCAGGCTGAACAGATAATAGCAGATGCCAATAAAAATGCGGCTGCTGCATTTGAAGAGGCTAAACAGAATGGCTACTATGAGGGTAATGCGGCTGCACAGGAAGAGGCAGACAAAAAGCAGGAACAGCTTGAAGCAGAATATAATAACAGGAAGAAAGAGCTGGAGCAGGAATATAATGATCTTAAAGAAAAGGTAGAGCCACAGCTTGTTGAAGTTATTACTGATGTGTTCAGGAAAGTAACGGGAGTTGTTGCAGAAGATAATCAGCAGATTATTTTGCATCTTATCAATGATGTTATGCATAATGCTGATGGAAGCAGGGATTATGTAATAAAAGTATCTCCTGAAGATTATAAGTTCCTGGTTAATAATCAGGGAAAGATATATTGTGCTATGTCAAGAGAGGTTAATATTGATATAGTTGAGGATACCGGACTTGAAAGAAATCAGTGCATGATAGAAACAAATACTGGAATATTTAATTGCAGTCTGGATATTGAACTTAACAATCTTATAAAAAATATAAAGCTGTTAAGCTGTGTGTAGTGACTGAGATTATATATTATTTGATATAAGGAGGATGAAATGCTGGCAATTAATAAAAATAAATATTTATCATTGACAGAAAAATCCTTCTATAAAAAGTTGGGAAAAGTAACTAAGATTGTAGGACTTACTATAGAATCTGTCGGACCAGATGCAAAACTTAATGATTTATGCAGGATTTATTCTGCAGATAACAGTCAGGAATTATATGCGGAGGTTGTAGGATTCAATGATTCAAATGTATTGCTGATGCCGTTTGATGTTGTAGATGGAATCGGCCCGGGATGTGTAGTTGAAAATATGGAAAAACCACTGACAGTTAAGGTTGGGGATGGAATATTGGGACATACACTGGACGGACTTGGTAATCCTACAGATGGATCAGAACTTGAGTTGTCAGATGAGTATCCTGTTGAAGCTGCTCCACCTGATCCTATGGACAGGGAGATAATAAGCCAGGTCCTTCCATTGGGAGTTAAGGCGGTAGATGGACTGCTTACAGTTGGAAAAGGACAGAGAATTGGTATATTTGCAGGAAGTGGTGTAGGAAAGAGTACGCTTCTTGGTATGTTTGCAAGAAATACGAAAGCTGATATTAATGTTATTGCTCTTATAGGAGAGCGTGGCAGAGAGGTCAGGGAATTCGTGGAAAGAGATCTGGGACCAGAAGGAATGGCAAGGAGTGTTCTGGTTGTTGCTACTTCAGACAAGCCGGCACTTATAAGAAATAAGGCGGCAAAGACAGCAACGGCTATTGCAGAATATTTCAGGGATCAGGGCAAAGATGTACTTCTGATGATGGATTCACTTACAAGATTTTCCATGGCGCAAAGAGAAATAGGGCTTGCTTCAGGGGAACCTCCGGTTACAAGAGGATATCCGCCAAGCGTATATAGTGAAATGCCTAAGCTGCTTGAGAGAGCGGGAATGTCAGATAAGGGCTCAATAACAGGATTGTATACCGTTCTTGTTGATGGTGATGATTTTAATGAGCCTATAACTGATACAGCCAGAAGTATTCTGGATGGACATATTGTATTGTCACGAAAGCTGGGACAAAAAAATCACTATCCTGCTATTGATGTGTTACAAAGCATATCAAGATGTATGAGTCAGATTGTTGACAGGCAGCATAAACAGATGGCGGGACGAATGAAGAATGTTATGGCAACTTATAATGAGGCGGAAGATCTTATTAATATTGGCGCTTATAAGAGTGGTTCCAATAAAAATATAGATTATGCCATTTATAAGATTGATACTGTTAATAAATTTCTTATGCAGCAGACTGATGAAAAATTTGATTATGATGATGAAATATCACAGTTATCAGATATATTTGCAGATTATGAAGCATTTGAAAATGGAACTCTTCAGCTTAAGAGGTAACGGAGGCATGAATGGCTAAATTTTTGTACAGTATGCAGAATGTCCTTAATATTAAAGAACGACTGGAGACGCAGGCTAAAACAGAATTTGCAGAAATGAATAACCGTTTATCAATAGAACAGGATACAATGCGGCGTCTTGTTAAGAGAATGAATATGTATGAGCAGCTTGCAAAGGATTCTGCAACACAAAGCATTGATATTGCCGAAATGCGAAGATGCAATGAGGCTATTAAGATAATAAAAAACCAGATAACACAGCAGGCTGTAAGAATAAGGATTGCGGAAAGAAATGTTGATAATGCAATGAAAAAACTTACAGAGGCTGTTCAGGACAGAAAAATTCATGAGAAGCTGAAGGAAAAGGCATTTGACGAGTTTAAGCTTGAGTTAAATGCACAGGAAGTGAAAGAGATAGATGAGACAGTAAGTTTTAACTATAATAACAAAGATGAGTAATTGTTGTTTGGAGAAAGAGTATTATGGCTAAGAAAAAAGATGTTAATGTTGATGAACTTGATGAAGATTCAGGGAAGAGTGGCAAGCTTATAAGCGTACTTGTTGCAATTCTTATAATTATAATATGGCTTGTTATATTTGCACTGCTTATCAAAATGAATGTTGGCGGTGTTGGAAGTATGTTAAGACCGTATCTTAAGAATGTTCCTGTTATCAGTAAGATTCTGCCGGATCCTACTGATGAAGAGATTAAGGAAGAAACCGGTAACCAGTACAAGAATCTTTCTGAAGCGATAGACAGAATAAAGGAGCTGGAAGCAGAGCTTAAACAGTATACTGATTCTGACAATGCTTCATCGGAGACTATTGCAGAGCTGCAAGCAGAAATAGCACGCCTTAAGGTGTTTGAAGATAATGCACAGTATTATCAGGAGTTAAAGGATAAGTTCGACAGGGAGGTTGTATATACTGATAATGCTCCGGATATATCTAATTATAAAACATGGTATGAAAGCATTGATGCTGAAAATGCTGCCAAGCTATATGAACAGGTTATAAAAGATCTTGAATATTCGAAGAAGGTTAAAGAGTGGGCAGAGACATATTCGAAGATGGATGCAGCGAATGCGGCAGCAATTTTAGAGGAAATGACCGGAGATACAAATTTGGTATCAGATATTCTTTTGAGTATGACATCTAAGCAGAGAGCTGCTATTCTTGCCGAGATGGATCCTGTATATGCGGCAAAGCTTACTGTAATTATGTATCCTGGCAAAGGTTAAGTTTTGAGGGATATGTTCCGATACACATAGAGGATTAGGAGTATTCTGATCTAATATGCAGGAAAGGAGGAAGAATAATGGTAAGTTCAGTTATTTCGGGAATTTCACAGAAAAGTGTGAGTGCAGTTGGTTCTATATCGGGAAGACAGAATTCACAGGATTCTTATGGGACGGATTTTTCTAAGGTTATGAGTGCATCATTGCAGAATGCAGGCCAGGGGGAAAAGGATTCCTTTGGAGTATCAGGCGATAGTGTGACAGAAACTACAGCTGCCAAGCAGAATAATAATGTTGCCAAGCAGGATAAAATAACTACTGAAAATAAATCTGATGCTGTGGAAGCTTCTAATGAAGGTAAGCTTAAAGAAGATATATCAAAGGCGGTTTCTGATATTAAGGATAAGATTAAAGAAGCTATGGATGTTTCTGATGAAGATATCGAAAATGCAATGGAGCAGTTAGGAATTGGTATTGCTGATCTGCTTAATCCACAGAGTGTTACAGACCTTGTGGTTACATTAAGTGGTAACAGCGATTCATTAGAATTTCTTACAGATGCTTCAGCAGTTGCTGCTCTTGAAGATATTCTGAATGCTGTTAAAGAGATTACACAGAATCTTACAGAAACTTATAATGTTGACATTACATCTGTTAAAGATATTGTCAAAGATCTGGACATGACTTTTGATAAGAATACTGTTGACTATCAGGATGACAGGAAGAGTGATGATAATCTGACTGCAGATACTGCGGAAAGCATAACTGATGTGATTGCAGAAAAGACTGCAGTTAAAGGTGATAATGCAGCTACGGATGAAAAAAAGAATGATTCTGATACACATTTGCAGGATAAGAGCAATGGCAGTATCGAAAGAATAGCATCTGATATGACGCAGAGTATTCAGAAGGCTTTTGGTGAAGTTGTGAGTGAGACATCCGGAGTTAATGAGGTTGATATTGTAAGACAGGTTGTTGAACAGATTAAGGTTACAGCAACTCAACAGCTTTCAAGCATTGAAGTTATGCTTAATCCGGAGAATCTTGGAAAAGTGCATGTTGCAGTTACTGCAAAAGAGGGAATTGTTACAGCACAGCTTACGGCACAGAATGAGCAGGTTAAGGCTGCACTTGAAAATCAGTTGACAGCACTTAAGGAACAGTTTAACAATCAGGGCATCAAGGTAGAAGCAGTTGAGATTACAGTACAGAGTCATGGCTTTGAATCTGAACAGAATCTTGAAGGCAACAATTCTAATCAGGCACAGCAGGAAAAGAAATCTCACAGAAAAATTGATTTAAGCAGTCTTGAGGAACTTGATGAATCTGATATGACTTCAGAGGAAATAAGGGCTAAGGATGCTATTGTTAATGGCAACAGCAGTGTTGAATATTCAGCATAATTATAATAAGAAAGGAGAATATGGATGGCTAGTACGATAGGTGCATGGTCTTATGTTAAGAACGATGGTTCATTGTCTACAAAGGATGATGTTAATACTAATATAAGTTCAACAGGTAAGAATAATAGTTCGGGCAATAAGACAACTCTGGATGTTAATGAGTTTTTACAACTTATGGTTGCTGAAATGCAGAATCAGGATCCACTCGAACCAACAGATAATTCAGACTATATGGCTCAGCTTGCTACATTTACACAGGTAGAGGCAACCAAAGAAATGAATACCAATACTTTGCAGGGAATGGCGTCTGATCTTGTTGGAAAACAGGTTATTATGACAACCAATCAGAATAGTGATGGATTCATCGGAGGAACAGTAGATTACTGGGAATCTATTAATGGAACTGTATATCTTGGAATTGGCGGAAAGCTTTATGATATATCAGATCTTGATACAGTTATGGATAAGTCATACTATGATAAATGGAGTGGAAAGACAGATACAAAGACAGATACAAAGACAGATACAAAGACAGATACAAAGACAGATGCAGATAGTAAAACTGATACAGGTAATACTAAGACAGAGGAGTAACCGTTATGATGAATAATATGATTAATGGAAACATTACTTCTATTGAACAAATGACTGATTATATTGGCAGGAATGATTCCTTAAACAATGTAAGCAAGACTTATGAGGGAAAAACATTTGCTGATATATATAAACAGAAACGTTCAATTGAAGAGGTTATTTCTGATAGTGATATTGATGCATCAAAGAAATTGAAATTCTCAAAGCATGCAGGCGAAAGGCTGAATGAAAGAGATATTCAGTTATCGGATGAACAGATGACAAGGCTTGAGGAAGGAACCGAAAAAGCAATTTCGAAAGGAATCAAAGAATCTCTCGTTATAATTGATGATCTTTCTTTTATAGTTAATACAAAGAACAGGACCGTTATTACAGCGATGGATCAGAATAACAACAATGATAATATCTACACTAATATTGATGGAGCGGTTATTATATAGCTGGACCGAAAGGAAGCGGATGTTCCTGACTGCTTGATGGAACGAAGCTCCTCAATATGGTGTCATCAGGATATTACATATGGGCAAATATGGAGGAACAATATTATGATGAGATCAATGTACTCTGCTGTGTCAGGTCTTAAGGCACATCAGACGAGAATGGATGTTATTGGTAACAATATCGCCAATGTTAATACTGTGGCATTTAAGTCGCAGTCTATGACTTTTTCAGAGGTTTTTTATCAGACAACACAGACCGCTTCAGGACCTAATGCTGAATCAGGTAAGGGTGGTACTAATGCAAAACAGATCGGACTTGGTTCATCTGTAGGTTCTATATCAACATCAATCTCAACAGAGGGTGCATCTGAGAGAACTGATAATGCATTTGATTTAAAGATAGGCGGAAGTGCTTTCTTTATTGTAAATAGTGCAGGCAATACTTTCTTTACAAGAGCTGGTAATTTTAAGGTTGATGAATCAGGCGCTCTTGTAACATCAGCTGGTGCTAATGTTATGGGATGGCAGGTAGATGAGACAGGTAAGGCTGTTAAGGATGTTGTTTCAAAACTTTATGTGAACAGTCCGGAATTTGCGTATACATCTCCTCAAAGGACATCTGCTGTTAATTTTACTGGTAATATTAATGCAAGTTCTAAGGATACTATTACAACAACTCTTAATTTTTATGATAGTCTTGGCAATTCTTTCCAGGCTACTGTTAATTTGGATTATGCCGGTGTACAGGGAGATAATACACAGTACACTATGACATGTGTAGGGGTTTCTAAGAATGGCAATCCTACAGATCTTACATTTACAGCATCCGGACCATTATCATTTAATACACTTACAGGTCTTGCAGATCAGTCTAATGCTAATATACAGCTTACATTTTCTAATGATGCGACTTTGGCACAGACTAACGAAAATATTGATATCAGAACTATTGGAGAGAGCGAGACAAGCCCTGTACTTACACTTAGCGGTTCAGGACTTACAATGTATGCTGATAAGACATCAATTAAGGGTAATCTTGGAATAGATGAGGTTGGAAAAGGTAAGGCTGTCGGTAAAATGACATCAGTTGGCATTGATAATTCTGGATATATTGTTGCCAGCTACAGCAATGGAGATACTAAGAATATAGGTCAGATAGCAGTTGCTACTTTCTCTAACCCGGAAGGTCTGCAGAAAGAAGGAGAAAATCTTTACTCTGCAACACTTAATTCAGGTTCATTTGATGGTATTGGTGAAGATGTTACAACATCAGACGGCAGTATTTCATCAGGCGTACTTGAAATGTCAAATGTTGACCTTTCATCAGAATTTACTAATATGATTACAACTCAGAGAGGATATCAGGCTAATTCGAGAATTATAACTGTTTCAGACACACTGTTAGAGGAACTTATTAATCTTAAGAGATAATTTTTAAGTATAAATGCCCCGGAATTAGATGATTTCGGGGCGTTTTTGTCTGTTTTTTCAAAGTATAACTTGCATTAATCGGTATGAAGTGCTTTAATATATTTAGTTGATTTTAACGGAGGTACTATACCTTATCTTGTATCGGAGGTATTATGATTGAAGTAACGAGACTTAATGGGAAGGATTTTGTTCTTAACGCAGAATTAATTGAAGTTATGGAGGAAACTCCGGATACTGTTATTACTCTTACAACAGGACATAAGTATGTCGTTAAAGAAAGTCTTGATGAAATACTTGACAAGATATTTACATATAAAAAGAATATAATCGGCAATATACATGTCGTTAAGACAGAAGCTGAATGATAATATATAGAACATAAGAATTTTGGAAGGGGCAATTATGGATTTAGCTACACTATTGGGAATAATTATTGGCTTTGGCATGGTTGTACTGGGAATTATAACGAGTACGACCAATCCTACACTGAAAGGAATTATGGATACTTTTGTTGATATCCCGTCGATAGCGGTTACTATTGGTGGTTCTTTGGCGGGTATGCTGACATCGTATACATTTAAGACATTTATCGGACATCTTAAGGGATTCAGCATTGCAATGAAAGATCCTAAGCTTGATAATGGACAGGTAATATCTAAGATTATTGAGCTTTCTAATACAGCCAGAAAAGAAGGCCTTCTGGCACTTG
>OGLX01000341.1_pt1 | contig 34508 bp, 22 predicted proteins | sample 1572821 | NCBI WGS metagenome assembly OGLX01 (sample SAMEA2581908, study PRJEB24529) | metagenome | biome: Human gut stool | place: China | collected 2011 | reverse complement strand
TATCAGGAATATGACTTTGGCTCGTTGCTCGCGTAAATTGAAGCTTCTGGCATCGTTGATGTATGCACACCTGCTTTTCTCATATATTTGTCGTCCGTTCGTCACCAACTAATATTCAATTAAACACCAATATTTCTATGCTGCATATTCAGAATCACCAAAGAAATCGTTATACCATACAAGGAACATATATACTGTCCATATCTTTCTTGAATTATCGGCTTTTCCCTCTTTGTGGTCATCAAGGTACTTAACAAGCTCCTTAGTGTTAAAGTATTTTTCTGCAGCTTCGCTTGTGAAGGCTTTCTTTATCATATTGTAATACTTGTCATCCTTGAGCCAGATTCTTATAGGTACAGGGAATCCAAGCTTCTTCTTTTCAGCTACCATATCTGGAAGATACTTATGAGCAGCCATACGCATAGCATATTTTGTGTTGGACTTGTTTACTTTATACTTAGTAGGTATAGTCCTTGCTACATCGAATACCTCTCTGTCAAGGAAAGGAACACGTACTTCAAGGCTGTGTGCCATGCTCATCTTGTCGGCCTTAAGCAGAATATCACCAATAAGCCAGAAGTTGATATCAATGTACTGCATTTTCGTAACATCATCCTTATCCTTAACTTTATCATAGAAAGGCTTTGTAAGCTCTTTATGATCGTACTTTCCAGTAGGGTTCTTTAATATCTTTGCGCGTTCTTTTTCATTAAACATAAATGCGTTACCGATGAAACGCTCCTCAATATCCTTGCTGCCTCTTATAAGGAAATTCTTACCTTTAAATTTAAATGGAATAGCCTGTGCTACATTAGCAAGTCCCTTACGAAGACCCTTTGGAAGCTTTCTGTAACCTGCAGTATCAAGAGGTTCCTTGTAAATGTTGTATCCACCGAAGAATTCATCAGCACCTTCGCCAGACATAGAAACCTTGACGTGCTTTGCAGCAGTCTGGCTTACAAAGTAAAGTGCGATGGCAGCAGGGTCTGCTAAGGGTTCATCCATGTGATACTGGATTTTAGGGATAGCAGCCCAGTATTCTTCACTCGATACAAGCTTTGAATAGTTGTCTATCTGAATCTTTTCAGATAAAGCCTTTGCATAATCTATTTCGTTATATTTTTCATAGTCGAAACCAACTGTAAATGTTTTATCACCATTGAAGGTGGCAGCAACATAGCTTGAGTCAACACCGCTGGAAAGAAATGAGCCAACCTCAACATCACTAATCTTGTGATGTTCTACTGAATCATGCATGGCCTCATCAATCTCCTGTACAAAATCATCCAGGGACTTGTTTTCATCAGCCTCAAAAGTAGGTTCCCAGTATCTTTTTATATTAATCTGTCCGTTATGGAAAGTGAAGCAGTGTCCAGGCATAAGCTTGTATACACCCTTAAAGAATGTCTCAGGGAGTACTGAGTACTGGAAAGTAAGATAATTCTCAAGAGCCACATCGTTAACTTCCTTCTTATAAGCAGGATGAGCCAGTATGCTCTTAATCTCTGAACCATATATTATATTTCCATCAACTATTGTGTAGTAAAAAGGCTTAATACCAAAGAAATCTCTTGCACCAAAAAGAGTTTCTTTTTCGCTGTCCCAGATAACGAAAGCGAACATACCGCGAAGTTTATTAAGCATATCTTCACCATATTCTTCATAAGCATGAATAAGAACCTCTGTATCGGAGTTGTTTGCAAAAGTGTGTCCCTTTTCAATAAGCTCTTTTCTTAAATCCTGGTAATTATATATTTCACCATTAAAAGTGATGACAATTTTTTTATTTTCGTTAAACATAGGCTGGCTTCCGTTATCAAGGTCGATGATTGAAAGTCTTCTAAAGCCCATATATGCCTTGTTATCTATATACTGACCGGCACTGTCGGGACCTCTGTGGATAATTTTATTCATCATATCAGTAAGAACATCTTTACCATTCTCAAGGTATCCTGTAAATCCAGCAAAACCGCACATATTACAAAACCGTCCTTTCATAAACTAAATGTTGTTTGTGAGATAAAGATATGGGGTCAAAAGGAAATTCTGACACATATATCTTATAAATCAATTATGTAATTATAACAAACCAGAGTATTTAATACAAGAAAATGTAATAATATTATGCGTTATTGCGTGTTCTATAAATAATAAAAAAATAATACCCATGATATTGACAATTAAGTATATATATGATATGTTTAGTTTAAATAATAAAGTTATGGCGCGGTAACAAAAAGACAGGAGATGATTGATTGGAAGAATATATATGACATTCCTGATATAAACACAAGATGACAAAATCAGGATAATAACTCTATAGATATTATTGACAGCATAAAGAATATTTAATCTGGTAATCTTAATAAAAACTATTCATCTGATGTGAATATATAACGTAATGTCACATTGATTCATATTAATTTCCACAAGACATTTAATATTATATTAACAATATCAATCCGCTTATATAAGACATGTTGTGCATGTCATGCTTAGATATAACAGGATTGTGTACATATTATTTTATAAAAAGTATAAGACAAAGTGGACGAACGATGATATTTGACAGTGCCCATAAGCATATTATTCTAAAAAAATATAAGACAAATATAAGATAAATATAAAGAAGGAAAAAGTGAGAATGAAGCGAAATATTTTATTGAAAATAATATTAATAACAGTGACGATTGGAGCTTTATTAGCAGCTGCAGCCGTTGTTAAGAAGAATGCGGATGCTAAAAACAAAGTGCCAGAAAAAAATAGTGCTGCAGTTGAAACGATACAGACAAAAAAAGCAACAGTATCAGAATCGGATTTTGCAGAACTAAAAGAATATAAGGAACAAAAAGAAATAGAATCAGATTTTGCAGAACAAAAAGAAACTGAAAAAGAAATAGAATCAGACCTTGCAGAGCCAGAAGAATCAAATGAACAGGCAGATTCAGGAATAGATATAGATATAAAAGAACAAGAAGAATATGGGAAGCCAGATTCAGAAGGAAAGTCAGAGCCTGAAGATAAACCAGATTCCGAAGAGAAGCCAGAGCCCGAAGAGAAACCAGAGCCTGAAGAGAAATCAGAGCCAGAAGGAAAGTCAGAGTCCGAAGGGAAGTCGGATACAGAAGAAAAGCAGGAACCAGCCGTAACAGATAGTCCTTATGGACATGAAATCTATATAGCTAATGGCGTACTGCAATATGGTGAAAACGCAAGTGAAGCACAGATGGGAAAGGATGTTAATACAGGAAGTACAGTGGAATGTCCATATCCTATAGAGGTTATGACAACAAGGGTTATGTATGATGAGCATTGTGGTTATCATACATATAAAGGATATTATACAGTTTCAGATAAAACCGAAATTCTTGATTGCCTGGTTGATGCAATGGGGAGTCCGTTGTTTAACGCAGATACAGCTATGTTTCAGGGGGTTATGGGTATATATAGATGTGGTTCCGTTGTGTTTACATGTCTTGGAATAGTGGAATAAAGGGGGCATATATATGGCAGCATGTCCTATGAAGGACAAAAAAAGAGTGACTTTATTATATATATTATCGGTATTGGTGTTATTATTATCATTTGTAGGTCTGGCATATGCGTATCAAGCGGGCAGTTATACAGATGATGATTTTAAAAGACAGATAACCGTTGATTTTGCCGGTGGCACAGCTGATTTACAATGGGTATATATGAATGATAAGAATAAACAGATATATTTTGATGATATACCTTTTTATAGTGATAATGAGGCACCGCATGAAGGAACATTTACAGAACATGTGAACTGTCGTGGATATACGCCGTATCTTCGTGTATACAATATTTCGAAAGAAGGCTGTATATTCAATGTGGATTTCACTGGCTATAAAAACTATAATAATTGGGACAATCCAGACAACAATGTTAAGGAAATGCTTGGCGGTTACCTGTTTGAAGCTGGCTGTAATATCAATTATGATGGAGATAAATATTCCGGTGAAAGAAAACCATTAACTATCACATTAGGATGGGCATGCAACTTTAACATCGAATGGGATGCTGGAGTCAGTGATGTTATAGGACACAGCACGAGTGGTCTTGATATGCGGTATTCAGATGGACAGACTATTACATATAAAGAAGGTACATTGGTTCCTACATGGATATATCTTAAAGATGGATATGAACTTGATTATATACAGGAAGGTGACAAAAAATGGTATGATTCCACATGGAATGAAGCATGTAAAAGATGGGATAACTACTGGACTATGAATAGGAGCCGGAGCATTTATATTCATACTAAGAAGAAAGAGGTTATAAAATCATATAAGCAGACTGTATACATAAGATATCAGAATCAGAATGGTACGTGGGAAAGATGGGATGACACGTCAGCAATAACTGAAAATGTATTATGTGGTTCAACATATACATTTGATACTAAGAATATAACTGGAAATTCAAAATGGAATTCAAACCTATACAGGATGCCAGAGCAGTTTGATGATGGAACATCCTTTGCCTATAAAGTAAGTGGTGCAAAAACTAATTATATAAGTGTAGCCAGATTAAAAATACAGAATGACCAGGAGATATATGTGAGGTATCAGAATGAGGATGGTTCATGGGGTGAATATTCAAGCACATACTGGCATACACCAACAAAGAAAGCACCTGATGGCTATTGGGAGAACTTTCTGTGGCATGTAGATAATGGTACATCGTTTGGTTTTGGAGTTGAAGATATTAAACAGGATTCAAGGTGGGATGCCACGTTATATGAGTTTCCAGATACATATGCAGATGGTTCGTCGTTACGATATACAGTGACAAAGGCTTGTAAAAAATATGTTGATATATCAAGAAAATTCATACTGACATTATCACAGGAGGATGCAACAACAAGGGGAACACAATCAGTTATGGTATCTTACAGGAAAGGACTGCCTGATATAACGGTTCCTGAACAGAAATATAAAGCTTCTTTTTATGATGATAACTATAATGACAGACTATTATTATCTGATATAGTCCAGATTAATAAGTTTAAAGGATATATGTTGAAAGAAAAAAGAAATGAAGTCAGTCTGGGAAGTATATTAAATGAAAGTTATAATTATTCAGATGCTAATGCTGATAATTCTATTATTTCAACAGTAACATTAACAAGACCATATACTGGCAATTTGTATTTTTACTATGATGGTTATAATAGTACAGATGAAGAGGTTTCTGTTAATGTTGAGTGGAGTACTCTTGATGGTGACAGTGATAACGAGGAAATATGGTTTTTACCACATTCAAATGATAATAACTATGTAGATGTCTATGTTAATAAGGTTAACAGTATAAGAATCAGGTACCGGGGACCAGAGTATGGACCAGATAGTTATGGCAGCTGGAAAATCAGTCTTAATATTGAAGAAATGGCTGATGTGAATGATTACTGGTATAACAGTGAAGGTAAAGCCGATATTTACAGTTATCCATATGCATGTAACGAAACTGTTTATGCGAAGTGGGAAGAAAGTAAAATCACACTGCCAGATAAAGATGAGGTAACGAAGCCTGGTTTTGAGTTAACTGGCTGGTCAGATGGAATAAACACTTATGATCCAGGTGATAAAATATCAATAAAAAAAGATACAAGGTTTTATGCAATATGGGAAGAGGTAATACCTGAAAGCAACTCTGAGAGTAATATAACAAAGGCAGCATCAACAATGTACTTTGATACACTTATACGGCGTACATCAGGAGATGAAGCATGGTATGACACAGTTGGAAGCTATAGTATAAAAAGTCTTAAGGATTATAGCAATGATAGTTGTGTACAGATATGGAAGATAGATATTGCTGGTAATATAACAAGAATGAAATGAGGCATTTACAAAATCATGAAAATATTTTATAATTAAAGGCAGATTTTTTATATATTTTGGACATAATTGCCATTATGGAAAGGATTGCGGTATGGAAAAGATAAAAATGACAACACCTCTCGTAGAGATGGATGGAGATGAGATGACAAGAGTGTTATGGGGGCTTATTAAGGATGAACTTTTACTTCCTTATGTAGATCTTAACACAGAATATTATGATCTTGGACTTGTTCATCGTAATGATACTAACGATCAGGTTACTATAGATTCAGCAGAGGCTACTAAAAAGTATGGTGTTGCGGTAAAGTGTGCTACAATCACTCCTAATGCAGCAAGAGTAAAAGAATATAACCTTAAGGAGATGTATAAGAGCCCTAATGGAACAATAAGAGCTATTCTTGATGGTACAGTATTCAGGTCACCTATCATTGTTAATGGTATTGAACCTTATGTTAAGACATGGAAGAAACCTATAACTATAGCAAGACATGCATATGGTGATGTATATAAGGCTTCAGAGATGAAGATTCCAGCAGCAGGAAAGGCTGAGCTTGTATACACAGACGAACAGGGTAACGAAACAAGAGAGCTTATACATAACTTCAAGGGTGCTGGTATCATACAGGGTATGCACAATCTTAATGATTCTATAGAGAACTTTGCAAGAAGCTGTTTTAACTTTGCTCTTGAAACTAAACAGGATCTCTGGTTTGCAACTAAGGATACAATATCTAAGAAGTATGATCATACATTCAAGGATATATTCCAGGAAATATATGATAATGATTATGCTGATAAGTTTAAGGAAGCAGGCATTGAATATTTCTATACATTAATAGATGATGCAGTAGCAAGAGTTATTCGTTCAGAGGGAGGATATATCTGGGCTTGTAAGAATTATGACGGCGATGTTATGTCAGATATGGTTGCTACAGCATTTGGTTCATTATCCATGATGACATCAGTTCTTGTATCACCTAAAGGCTTCTATGAATATGAAGCTGCACATGGTACAGTACAGAGACATTATTATAAGCATCTTAAGGGAGAGGAAACATCTACTAACCCTATAGCTACTATATTTGCATGGACAGGAGCTTTAAGAAAGAGAGGAGAACTTGATTCTATTCCTGAACTTGTAAGATTTGCAGATACACTTGAAAAGGCTTGTATCAAGACAGTAGAAGATGGTAAGATGACAAAGGATCTTGCACTTATAACAACATTAGAGAATCCTGTAACACTTAATACACAGGATTTTATCAAAGCAGTAAGGGCAACGCTTGATGAACTTATGAATTAATGTATAATTAACTGCTCCATTGATATTATAATATCAATGGAGCAGATTATGTTGTAAGAGATATGAAACAGAACGTAACTTAAGGAGTGTTATGCGTAATATATTATTGGATTTCAGTTTCAGGGGAATGAATATTAACCAGCTTGCAGTCTGGTTTTTTATATATAGCTTTTTTGGATGGGCAATGGAGTGCATAGTTATAAGAAAGCAGCTTGGCTACTGGGAAAACAGAGGGTTTGCAAAGCTGCCATTTTGTGTAATATACGGTTTTGGAACATATATAGCTTTCAATATATTTGCACCTATACAAAACAACTATATTGCATTATATATATTTGGTGCTGTATGTGCAACAATATTTGAGTATATGACGGCGAAGCTTATGTTAAAGCTGTTCGGCGAAGTATGGTGGAACTATGATCACCTTAGATTTAATTATAAGGGTATAATATGCCTTCAGAGCACAATTGGCTGGGGATTTCTGGCAGTGCTTATATTCGGAGTGTTTAACAGGCTTGTAGAACAGGCAGTATTTTCTATGCGTATGTCAGCGGTTACAGTGATTTCAGTTGTTCTTGTTGTGTCATATGTATGTGATTTTTCATATCATTTTACAAAGCGTTTATTAAACAAAAGAATGGGAGATGCAGTTAAACATGCATCAGGCTGCAGTAATCTTCTTAACAGATTCCATAGGTGATTTCGGGGTGAGATATGTTAGAAAGTCTTAGAAATAACATGAAACTGCTAAAAAGCAGTAAAAGACATGTATTGTTGTTTGAACTTGCATATAAGCTCCTTGCATTAGCAGTGTTTTATCCTGTTATTACGGGCGTTATCCGTTTGTGCATGAGAATAACAGGGATTAATTATCTTACAAATGAATATATAGCGAAAGCGTTTATGAATCCTGTAATAATCATATTCTGCCTCTTAGGGGTTATAGGATTCATAGTTTACTGCTTATATGAAATGGCATATCTTGCAGTATGTTTTGAAACCAAGAGAAAAGGTATACAGGCATCTATTATTGATAACATATATAATGCCTTTTTGCGGCTTAAAAAGCTGTTGAGGATTCAGAGCATACCGCTTTTTTTATATTTTCTGATATCTATAATAGTTATTAATGTGACAGTTACTGGCAATATTATATTTAGCGAAAGTGTAAAAAATATTATAAAAAGTGAGGTAAAACGAAACAGAACTGTTATATTTATTGTGACAGCAATTATCATAATATGCCTGTTTTACTTTGTTATACGGGATATTTTTTCATTTAACATATACATGATGGAGGGAAAAAACTTCAGACAGTCATGTGCTAAAAGCAGAAGCATTGTTAAAAATAATGTACTGAAGATAGTGGGTGTAGTTGTACTATATAATCTTGCACTTTTAGCGGCTATTTATACATTTTATATAATTATATCTGTTGTACTGATTGCCGGAGTTAAACTGCTTGATCTTGCTTATATGGGTAGTGCGGTGTATCTTTCTGTGCTTAGTACATTAAGGACGATAGTAAGATTATTTCTTGTATTTTTATCTATACCTTGTTCATTCTCTATGATATCATATATGTATTACAAGTATGAGAATCTTTCGGATATTAATTTTGAGTTTGTTGATATAGATGAAGGAAGCGCAAGGATAAACAGGATTATATATTCATTTGTTCTTGTGATGTCGATAGTCCTGGATGTGTTATATGTGGTGTTAACATTTAACAGCAACCCTTTTGAGAGAGTTGCTATATTCCATGATACTAAGATAACAGCACACAGGGGTGCATCAAGGGAAGCACCGGAGAATACACTGGCAGCTTTCCAGCGTGCCATAGATGATATGGCTGATTATATTGAACTTGATGTGCAGATGACAAGCGATGGTTATATAGTAGTTATGCACGATGCATCAGCATATAGGACAACAGGTGTAGCCAAGAATATAACAGATATGACATATGAGGAAGTAAAGAAGCTTGATGCCGGGTACTGGTTTTCAGAAAAATATAGGGGTGAAAGGGTTCCATCTTTTGAAGAGGTGTTAAAGCTTGTTAAAAGCAGTCCTGTCAGTATAAAGCTTAATGTTGAGATAAAGTCATCAGCAAATAGCAGCATAGCAGCTGGAAAGGTTATAGAGCTTATAAAGAAATATTCCATGGAACAGAATTGTGTTATAACTTCATTTGATTATGATGCGCTTCTTGCAGTTAAGAACATGGATGAGGATATACAGACTGGATATATACTGTCTGTTGCATATGGAAGATTTTATGAGAATACCAACGTAGACTTCTTTAGTGTTAACGCTTCATTCCTTACAAAGAGAACAGTGGATGCCATACATAATACTGGTAAACAGGTATATGCATGGACAGCTAATAACGATACATCTATAAAGAATCTTGCTAATAAAGGTATTGATAATATAATAACAGATGAACCTGTTATGGCAAGGGAGGTTGTGTATTCAAGGAATACAAGTGAAACTATTACAAATATGATCAAATATGTATTTAATAAATAACAGTCGCATTTTGCTTCGCAAAACAATGAGGTAAATACCTCTGCTCCTACAGGGGTAGTCGCATTTTGCTTCGCAAAACAAGGAGGTAAATACCTCTGCTCCTGCAAGGGCAGTCGCATTTTGCTTCGCAAAACAAGGAGGTATGTATGCTTAGGGGAATAGGTACATCTAAGGGTATAGGTATAGGAAAGGCACTGGTGTTAAAAAATACAGGGTGCGAGGTAAAAAAGTATAAAATAGATGATGTAGATGCAGAACTTCAAAGATACAAGGATGGAGTGGACACATTCATAAAGGAGACAGACGAATTCATAGAGAAGCTGACAGCTAAGTTAAACGGCGATGATAAGAATGCACTTGTTCTTAAGAACCAGGAATATTTAGCTGGTGATATACAGCTTACATCAGAGGTTTGTAATATTATAAAGAAGAATAATATTAATGCAGAGGCAGCCCTTTATGAGGCCTGCGAATCTTTGAAGCAGCTGTTTCTAAGTATGGATAACGAGGCTATAGCCCAGCGTGTAACAGATATTGAAGATATGAGGGAGAGATTGACAGCAATACTTCTTGGTGTTAAGAGTATTGATCTTACGCAGCTTCCTGATAACACGATTATTATAGCTGATGAGATACATCCATCTATGACAGCGAATATGGATACTGTGCATATAGCAGGCATTATATCTGAAAAAGGTGGAGACACCTCACATGCATCGATACTTGCAAGAGCTTTGGAGATACCAGCAGTTCTTAGTGTAAAGGGTATATGCAGTGAGGTTAAGGATGGAGAAGACATAATAGTTGATGGTGCATATGGTGAAGTGTTTGTATCTCCAAGTGACATAACTAAAAAGATATACGCCAAAAAGAAAAAACAGTACGATGAGAGTGTTATAGAACTTAAGAAATATATCAATAAACAAACAGTTACTAAAGATGGCAGACGTGTGATGCTGGCTGCTAATATAGGCAATGCACTTGATGCTGCAAAGGCAGTCAGGGATGGTGCAGAAGGTGTGGGACTGTTCAGGACTGAATTTCTTTTTATGAATGGAAGCAAGCTTCCAACAGAAGAAGAACAGTTTACAGAATATAAGAAAGCAGCAGTTCTTCTTGATGGAAGGGAACTTACTATAAGAACACTTGATATTGGCGGAGATAAAGATATTCCATATATGGGATTGTCTAAAGAAACTAACCCATTCTTAGGATACAGGGCGATAAGATTCTGCCTTGACAGGATAGATGTTTTTACGACACAGTTAAGGGCTATATTAAGGGCTAGTGCTTACGGTAATATCAGAATTATGATACCTATGATAACATCGGTTTCAGAGGTCAACGAGGTTAAAAAGATTATAGCAGGAATATGCAGGGATCTTGATAAGAAGGATATTAAGTATGATACTGATATTAAAGTTGGTATTATGGTAGAAACACCAGCAGCGGCTATTATGGCAGATGTTCTTGCAAGGCAGGTCGATTTCTTCTCAATAGGAACTAATGATCTTACGCAGTATACGCTTGCTGTTGACAGAGGTAACGAAAATGTTTCATATCTGTATTCGGCACTTAATCCGGCAGTTCTAAGAAGCATTAAAAGAATAATAGAATGTGCGCATAACGCAGGTATTGATGTAGGTATGTGTGGTGAGGCGGCAGCAGATGAACGCATGATACCACTGCTTTTATCTTTTGGTCTTGATGAGTTTTCAGTAGGTGTAAGCCGTGTGCTTGAGGTAAGAAAAGAGATTGCATCATGGAGTATGAAAGAAGCTGGTGATATAGCAGGGAATATACTAGGATATTCAGAGGAAAAGGAAGTATCGAATTATCTGAGTGATTATATATCATCAAGAGCTGAAACGTCTAAGCAGACAGCTAAAGATAGTAATGACAGTGCATTATAAAATATATTGTATGTGATAATACAAAGAATAGATGACATAACGGATAAATAATGCTATGAATAAATGTCATAATGAATAAGTAATGTGATAATAAAAATGATAGAAATGAGGAACATATGGCGATATATGTAACAGATGAAGAGCAGGAAAAAGTTATACTTGTAGGTGTGGAGCTTGACCCGGCAGATGATTGTGAGAAATCACTTGAGGAGCTATCTGAGCTTGCAAAGACAGCAGGGGCAGTTACAGTTGGAAAGATGATACAGCCAAGAGACAGCTTCCATCCTGCAACTTATATAGGAAAAGGAAAGCTTGAAGAGTTAAGAGCTATGATACAGGAGCTTGGAGCAACAGGTATTATATGTGATGATGAGCTGTCTCCTGCACAGTTAAGGAATTTTGAAGATGTTCTTGATACAAAGATTATGGACAGAACTATGGTTATATTAGATATATTTGCAGCAAGAGCGTCATCAAGTGAAGGTAAGATACAGGTTGAGATGGCACAGCTTAAGTACAGGTCAACAAGACTTGCAGGTCTTGGAATAACACTGTCAAGACTTGGTGGTGGTATAGGAACAAGAGGTCCTGGTGAGAAGAAGATAGAAACGGACCGAAGAATAATACGTGACAGAATATCCCACTTATCAGCAGAATTAAAAGAAATAAAAAGCCATCGTGATATACAAAGACAGAATAGAGAGAACAGTTCAACACCTGTGGCTGCCATAGTAGGGTATACTAATGCAGGAAAGTCAACACTTCTTAACAGGCTTACAGATGCTGGTGTGTTATCAGAAGACAAGCTGTTTGCAACACTTGATCCTACGACAAGGGCACTTAAACTTGCGAATGGCGAAAAAGTGCTTTTAACAGATACAGTCGGATTCATAAGAAAGCTTCCGCATAATCTTATTGAGGCCTTCAGGAGTACACTTGAAGAAGCTAAATATGCAGATATGATAGTACACGTTGTTGACTGTTCTAATGATGATTATGAGAGACACATGGCAACGGTATACGATACCCTTAAACAGCTGGATGTAGGTGATAAGCCGGTTATCACACTCTTTAACAAATGTGATGAATTCGATGAGATACCTATACTTAAAGATAGTAAAGCTGATTATGTAGAGAATATATCAGCGAAAACTGGTATGGGACTGGATAATTTCCTGATGGATATACAGGATATTATCCTTAAGAGCAGAATCCAGATAGAAAGGGTATTTCCATATAATGAGGCAGGAAAGCTTCAGCTTATAAGAGAGTATGGACAGCTTGAAAGTGAAGAATATACACAGGATGGCATAAAGGTTAAAGGATATGTGCCTGCATGGGTTGGTGGTAAACTTTAGCTGGTGTATCGCCTGGTATGCATTTGTTGTGTGTGGCTTGTGCAACCGCTGCGCAGCTGGTGTATCTGTTGTGCAAAGCTATGTATATATATGTGTTATGAATAAGAGATGATGTCAGAAAAAAGAAAGGGGCATAAGTATATATTATGAATATAATAGCACTTGCTGATAAAAAGTGGGGGATTGGTAATAACGGACGACTTCTTGTGGATATTCCGGAGGATAAGAAGCTTTTCCGTGGAGAAACATACGGAAAAGTTGTTGTTATGGGGAGAAAGACATATGAAAGTCTTCCTAACCAGTCTGCACTTGAAGGAAGAAAGAATATAGTTCTTACTAATAATATAAATTATAAAGCAAAAGATGTAATGGTGTGCCACAGTGTTGATGAAGTGTTAGAGGAACTAAAACAGTATGATTCAGATGATGTTTATATAATAGGTGGTGCACAGATATATGAGCAGTTTATTCCATATTGCGATACTGCACATATAACAAGAGTTGATTATACATATGAAGCAGATACATATATAGCTGACTTTGACAAGCTTGATGGGTGGAAAGTCACAGCAAGAAGTGATGAACATACATATTTTGATTTATGTTATGAGTTTGTACGATACCAGAGAGTGTGAGGGATGGCATGAATAAAAAAGGAAAGAAAATAAGGCATATAATGGCAGGAATACTTATATCTGCTATATTTGCAGGAGTTTTTGCAGGTTATGGTATTCCACATCTTTATGCATCACCAAAAGAAAAGACGATTAAGACTATGAAACAGTCAGCAGATACACTCAAAGAGGTTCTTGGAGGTTTTGTTGATAAAGTGGTGCAGCTTGATCCAATGGGCAACCATACATATACAGGTAATATAACGGTATCAGAATTCACATATGATGGCGTGGATTATAGACCAGATACAACGAATAACAGCCATAAATATAGTGTTGTTACAGATAATAACAATATAACATTTTCTATGCCACAGGTAGAAGATGGTACACTTGTTGTCGATAAAAACGATATATTACCATATGGTCTTGCAAAGATAGATTCTGGACAGACAGAAGCTATGTTAAGGGCAGTGCTTTCACATATTATGAATGGGTATGAAGTGGCTGTAAAAGATAATTTTGATAATATTGGTAATGATAATAAGTCTGACAAGAATGATGGTTCTATGACTGCAATTGGCACAATATCCGATGAAAGATGTACTATAACTATAAGTGATAAGTCACTTATAGCAGGTTTTAATACATTTGTAGAAGAAATGTATAAGGATTCAGCCATTCTTCCATATATATCTCTTCTGAATGTTCATGGAATAACTATTGATAAGATAAAGTCAAAGTTTAATATGTATGCAGAGGGTGTATACACAACTATTACTATGGATATGGACGATGATGGCAGACTGACCGGAGCAGAGTTTGCGTTTAAGTCAGATTCAGATACCAGGCTTGCCAATATATCAGTAAGATTTACTGGTGAAAAAAACTTGTATGACAGTATATATATGACAGTTTCGACAGCAGTGATAAATAACAATTATATAAATGCATCAATCCAGCTGGATATGCAGGATATGGATAATATTAAGTATGATGTTGAAACAGATGTAAAATACCATAGACACAATATGCGTTTAAAAGCAGCCGGGGATATAAAGGCAGAGTAAAAAGATAAAATATATGCTCATATCGGGGTGGGTTCAAAGGTCTTTTACCCACCTATGAGCAAGCTCATGTGGGTTTAGACCTTTTGCCCCTGGTATCATGGTGTATATTCCTGCTATTATAAGCTTTTAGTCAGTTTATCAGTTTGAATCAGAGCCTGCTTTTAGTCTTTAGTTGTTAAGTTGTTATATAAGTATTGTAATGGAATCTTCTTAGTCTTTGTTCCATCTTAATGGCATTGGCCAAATGTGCATAGGCTCCAACCTGTACTTTATAATAGCCATCTTCATATATTATGAATGCAGGAAATCCGTCAATGAGCAGTGAGTTTAACATACGGTCTGCATTTTCTTTGTTTCTGTAAGCACCAGTCTGTACTCTGTAAAGTGGTTGTGGTGTGTAGGAGTTATCTGTATTATCATCATAGTTACAACCGCAGTCAGCTCCGTTGCTTATATAACTGGTAACGGCCATGCTGTCTGTTGTATTAGCAGGACTTAAACTGTTTTTATTACTATTATTGCTGTTATTATAATCGTTTCTATTATTATTATTGATATTATCATTGCGGCTATTATTGCTTGTATTATCATTTTTATTATTGTTGTTATTGCTATGACTATTATTGTTATTACGGGCACTGGCCGGAATACTTTCAAGTATTCCATCAGCTATAGCATTTGCAACCTTATCGAATTCCTGGTCAAATATATAATTATCTTTTTCATTATTTATAAAGCCTGCTTCAACAAGGACAGCTGGCATCTTAGTTCTCTTAAGTACCACAAGATTTTTCCGGGTATCAACTCCCAGATTCTTAAATCCAACATTCTCAAGCTGGTTGTTTATGTTTCTTGCAACCTCTGATTTAAATCCTGAATCATTGTATACAAGAGTTTCAACACCAGAATACTGGTTGGGCTTTTCAGAAGAGTTTCGATGTATTGACACGAAAAGATCAGCGCCTGAGTTGTTAGCATCAGTTGCCTTTTTAAAAGGTGTCTCATATTCGTCGTTAGTTCTTGTATAGAAAACATCAATTCCATTTTTTTTAAGAATATCGCCGACGGCTAGAGTAAGGTCGAGGGTATCATCTTTTTCCTGTCTGCCATTATAAACAGCACCAGGATCGCTGCCACCATGACCTGCATCAAGAGCTACTTTATATTTTGACATATCCGCTCCTAAAGGAATTATCATTTTATTTTATTCATAAAAATATATAAAGATACATATAATAATGAAAAAATATTGACTTTTGTATATAGGTGTATACAGAATGGGGGTATAATGGTGTATGTTCATACTATGGAAACACCACAGGATATGATAGATAAAGGGAAGATGCACATAAATGTATATGATAAACAGCAGGGAGCACCGCTTGCAAATGCAAGAATCACTCTGTCATACACAGGTAATCCGGATTCGATAATAAATGAACTTGTAACGGATTCAGAGGGGGCGGTTAATCTTGATGAACTTTTAGCACCACCGATAGAGTACAGCATGGAGCCAGGGGAAAAACAGCCATTTGCAGAATATACGATTGATGTCAGTGCCAACGGATATGAGGAGACTAACATATCCGGAATAGATGTCTTTTCAGGGGAAACGAGTATACAGGATGTATATCTTAATGAAAATGAGTATGCAGTTGCGGAAGATAACATAGTTATTCCGGTTAATACCCTGTATGGAAACTATCCAGCCAAGATACCAGAGAGTGAGATAAAGCCACTTAACCAGTCTGGTGAGATAGTACTAAGCCGTGTTGTTATTCCTGAAACTATAGTTGTGCATGATGGTGTTCCTACTGATTCAACGGCGCTTGATTATTATGTCAGGTATAAGGATTATATTAAAAATGTTGCAAGCAGCGAGATATATTCAACATGGCCAAGGCAGACGTTAGAGGCTAATATACTTGCAATCATGTCATTTACATTAAACAGGGTGTATACAGAATGGTATAGAAACCAGAGTTATAATTTTACTATAACATCTTCAACAGCATTTGATCATAAATGGGTGAATGGCAGAAATATATTTGAGAGTATATCAAATGTAGTAGATGAAATATTTGATAATTATCTTTCACGTCCGAATGTTAAGCAGCCAATACTTACACAGTACTGTGATGGAAAAAAATCAAGCTGTCCGAACTGGATGACACAGTGGGGAAGTAAGTATCTTGGTGACCAGGGATATTCATCAATCGATATATTAAGATATTATTATGGCGATGATATGTATATAAATACAGCAGAGCAGATACAGGGTATTCCTTCATCATGGCCTGGTGCCAATCTTGATATAGGGTCATCGGGTCAGAAAGTAAGACAGCTTCAGGAGCAGCTGAATCTCATAGGAGATTATTACAAAGCTATACCACCACTGTCGGTTGATGGAATATATGGAGAGCAGACAGCAGAAGCGGTAAGACAGTTTCAGAGAATTAACAATATGCCACAGACAGGAGTCGTTGATTTTCCGACATGGTACCGTATATCAGACAGATATGTGAGACTGTCAGGCATAGCTGAACTTATGTAAGCGGGCATGATATAGTCTGGCTTATGGAAATGTTGTCTTTAAACAGTATTGAAATAGTATTATAGTACTGATATTATGATGATATAAAGAAATGTGTACAAATGAAAGAGGCAAAAAATATATGAGGTATAAGATAAGTGATCTTGCAAAACTTCTTGGTGTATCTACAAATACGGTGAGAAGATACGAGGATATGGGTTATATATCTGCTGTGAGGGATGAGAACAGCGGATACAGGTATTACGATGATGACGGAGTTTTTGGTGTGCTCAATGCTAAAATGCATATAAAGTATGGTTTTACGCATGAGCAGATAAGTAAGATGCAGAATTATACGCTTGATGAAACTATAGAGGCGTGTCAGGAACGCATGCAGCAGATGGATAGGCAGATAGCCTATATGACGTATTTAAGACACAGGCTTAAGGATGACTGTGTACTTATGAATAAGGCGGCAGCTAATACAGATATATATGAAAAACAAAGTCTTCCTATGTATTATGTTTTATATAAGAATGGCGGAAAGCTGCTTCAGGAGCCAGAAAGACTGGAGCAGCTAAGCGAGTTTTTATACAATTCACCAGAAATACAGCATATATACATTATTCCTGAGAGCGAGATGAAAGCAGGACGTTTTACTTTAAGCTGTGGTTATTCGATTAAGGAAGAACACCTTGAAAAGTATCATCTTCATATTAACAAATATGCACAGAAATATATTCCTAAGCCGTCAGTTATGGGGATATCAAAGGTGCCGGCAAAGTTAAGCAGTATATATGATTATCCACAGGATGAGATTAAGGAGATTATGATAGGGCGTCACCTTGCGTATATGAAAGAGCATAATCTTGTCCTTGATGGTGATATAACAGGTATAGTTATAACAAAGGTTAAGGATGATGATAGTGATGATGATGTGATGTATATTCTTATGAGTGTTCCTGTACGGCATGAAAAACAGTGAATTATGAGATGTTATGTTCGCATATAAAAACAATTATTTATTAAATATGTAAAAGATATTGACCTTGACATTGGTTCATACTTTATAGTTTGTATTATGGATATCAAAAAGGTTTTATAAACAGACCCTGACAATATCCATGCAGATATATAATGTTATAATGCCTTTAAAGGCAGAAAGGGAGGTCAATATGCGCAAAACAACTAAAAGACGTCTTAGCAGTCTTTTGTGTGCAGTACTTATGCTTGTTACAAGCATAGACGTAACTGCATTTGCAGCAGAATCAAAAGCGTCAACAAGAAAGATTGACGTATGGGACATGGGCACAGTACAGGAAGCAGATACAGATAAGTATAATAATCATATTACTGCTGCTGACTGGGAGAATTGTGACAATGTTTCAAAGGATGGTAAATTCGTTGCCGGAGAAACAACATTTGGTGATCTTACAATCAATCATAATGCCAATGACAGATTATTCTCGGAATCAGGCAAAAACTATGGAAGCAATGCGTTAGCAACAACAGCATATGATGATGGATATACAGCATCCGGTATGTACTACTGTAATGGTACAGGAGGAGAAGGAAGAAGATACATTGCTATTAACAATGTAGAAGCCGGAGATAAGATAGTTGTATACATGGCATCAAGCAATGCTGCTAATGGAACACTTCTTTTTAAGTATCTTGGTGAAGATAATGAACAGGTAGAAAAAGCAAGCTTTACTAACAAGGGCGCTAAGTATGAATTCGTAGCTAAGTATAGTGGTTCATATAAGGTATATACAGATGCAGCAGCAGGAAAACCTATATATAACAGGGTGGTAAGAATTCCGGGAGTAAAAGTCAGTGGAACAATAGAAGGTGTACAGGTAAGCGGTCTGAAGGTTTTATTTAAGGATGATGTTAACGATATCACATATGATGCAGATGTAAAAGGCAATACATTTACAGCTACACTTGCAGCAGGTTGTGATTATACAGCAGTTTTATCCGGAGCAGCAGGATATGGATTTTCTGTTGATACAAAGAATGTTACAACAACTGTAGATGAAGCTCTAACAGGCAAGACAGGAGTTACATTAAAGGTAGAAGAAAAGAAAGTATATACATATACAGGAAAGGTTACAGGATTTGCAGCAGATTATGATACATCGGGATTATCAGTTAAGCTCGTAGCAGACCCATCTTCATTAGCAGATGATGTGGTTCTTAAGCTTGATGATAACAAAGCTTTCAAAGCAACACTTGAGCCTGATGTTAAGTATACAGTTGAGCTTAGTGGAGTTAATGATTATGAAGTAGCTGATGGCAAAGAGGTTACAGGTCAGACAGATTACTCTAAAGATATAAGCGTTTCTGCTAAGAAGTTATATAAGGTAACAGGTAGATTTACAGATATTGATGCTAAAGAAGCAGTTACAGATATTAAGTTTATCAATGTTGATGACAAATATGTGTATACAGGAAAGGTTACATCAGATGGATATGAAGTTTCTTTAAGAAATGGTTCATATGAAGTTGAAGCAGTAGCTGATGGATATAGAACAACAACACATATAGTAGTCAATGATGCAGATGTAACTAAAGATATCTTAATGGTGTCAACTAAAGATAAGGAACAGATTGAAAGAGTATCTGATATATATGTCGGATATAAAGAAAAAGGAAATGTAAACTATAATACAGTAAAAGAAGCAGTATCAGCAGTATCATTAATGACACCTGCTCCTGATGAGAATAATGGAGTTACTATTCATATTGCTCCTGGTACATATAGAGAACAGGTTATTATATCAACTCCATATGTAAGACTTGTTAATGATGAAAAGTCATCAGGCAAAGAAGTGCTTCTTACATGGTATTATGGAATAGGATATAAGTATTACAGCATAGATTCTAAAGGTTATTATAATGCTGAAAATGCATATGATAAGTACGAGAAGGCAGCTGCAGCAAAATGGGGCTGTTCAGTACTGCTTAAAAATACAGCAACAGGATTTAGTGCTGATGGAATCACATTTGAAGCTTCGTTTAACCGTTATTTAACAGATGAAGAAATAGAAGATGGTGTGACACCTACAGAAAATAAGAATCCAGACAGAAACTACGCAACAGATGTTACATCAAAGGCAGCAACAGAAAGAGCAACAGCCATGGCTATAGAAGCTGATAAGGTTGAATTCACAGACTGCGCATTTCTTGGAAGCCAGGATACATTATATACTGGCAATTCAGCAACTAATATGTACTTTAAAAACTGCCATATAGAGGGTAATACAGATTACATATTTGGTGATGGAAACGCAGTGTTTGATGGATGTGAGCTTAGATTCGCAGGTTATAGTGCTGGCTCTACAGGTGGTTATATTACAGCACATAAGCCAACCTCTGCTGCAGCAACTAAGATTGGCTATGTATTTAGAAACTGTACAATAACAGGCAGTGATGAACTTGAGGTAAGTGCAGGATATCTTGGAAGACCTTGGGGTCAGGATGCAAAAGTAACCTTCCTTAATACTAAGATAAATGGTAGTTACATTAAGGATGAAGGCTGGTTTGAAATGTCTGGCAATAAGCCGGAGAAGGCTGGTTATACAGAATATAATTCGGTTTATACAGATGGAACAGCAGTAGATGTTTCTAAGAGAGTAACAGGAGTTACAACAGATGACAGTGTTGCAAAGAAAGATGTTGTGAATGATTATCTTTCAGGCTGGACACCTGATGCTTATGTGGCTGATGAGAGCACAGTAGCATTTGTAAAAAAACCATATCTTGTTGATAATGGAGATATCAATGCACCATATCCAGGACATACTCTTACTGTTATATACTCTCTTGGAGAGAAGAATGATAAAAATGATGCATCAGTGATCCGCTGGTATATTGTTAATGAGGATGGCAGCAGAACACTTGCAAAATCGTCAACTGCCAATGCTGATAATACATATAAGATTTCTAAGGATGCTATTGGAAAGCATATTGAAGTTGAAGTTGTACCTGAGAACTTAAGTGGTGTTAAGTCAGGAACAGTAAAATATAAGGCAGAGGCATATGTAAGAGATGGATATGAAGATCCTACAGGTTCAACAGATATAGAACTTGGTGATGGAGTAAATGTATTTTTAGCAGGTGATTCTACTGTTAAGGATTATTCAGCATCAGGTATGTATATGAGCGGTAAGGCCCAGGCTGAAGGTTCATGGGGCGAATATTTACAGGCATTCTTTGATTCTTCAAAGGTTAAGGTGCAGAACTATGCCAATGGAGGACGAAGCAGCAGAAACTTTATCAATGAGGGCTCATTAGATAAGATAAAAGCCAATATTAAAGCAGGTGATTATCTGTTTATACAGTTTGGACACAATGACTGTGCCAATGGAAAAGGATATATTGAAGATAGATATGTACCACTTGGACAGCCAGATGCCAACGGAATATATCCGGTAACAGCAGGAACTAAAGTGGCAACACCATCATCACTTACTTCAAAGTATGGAGATACATTCTATTCATATGATTGTGGTGGTACTTATAAATGGTATCTTAAGCAATATGTTGATGCGGCAAAGGAAGCAGGTGCAATACCAGTTCTTGTAACACCAGTATCAAGACTTTATTATACTAGTGATGGTACTATCAAACCACATCATGATTCAACAGATACGGAAACAGGAACACTTGTAACTAAAAATAATGCATATGTTGAAGCAGTTAAACAGCTTGCAAAGGAACAGGATGTATTACTTATTGATGGTTTTGAGATAACAAAGAATATGTATGAGGAAGCATACAAAGCAGATGAAAAGGCAGCTAATGGCAAGTCTGTTAATGGTACACAGGTTATGTCAGCAGGAGACAGCACACATAGCAATAAGCTTGGTGGTTTCATAACAGCAGAACTCTTTGCACAGCAGATTCAGAATATGAATATATCACTTTCAAAGGCTGTTAAAGCACCATCCAGAGTAGCAGGTGTTAATCCGGATGGACAGCAGGTGTTTGTTGTTGATAAGAACGGAGTGCTTACTGCTAAAGCAGCAGATGCAAATGGCAGCTTCACAGAAGATGCAGTGTACTGGACAACAAAAGGCCAGAGCCTTTTAGGTGTAATAAGTGCTAAGAATGAAGAACTTAATAAGAGTGAGAAACCATCACCGGATCCAACACCATCGCCAGACCCAACGCCAGCACCAGACCCAACACCATCGCCAGACCCAACGCCATCGCCAGACCCAACTCCGGCACCGGATCCAACGCCAGCACCAGAACAGGGTGGCAGCGATAAGAAAGATGATGGAGCTACGTCAGGTAGTGACAGTAAGAAAGATGACAATGCTATATCACCTGACGATAAAAATCCAGATGCTTCTAAAGATGATGTAAAAACAGCAGATGTATATCACGTGATGGGATATAGTGTGGCATTTACAATGGCATTAGCTGGAATAGTACTTCTTGTGAATGAAGATAGAAAAAAGAAAAGGCTGATTAATAAATAATATAATAGTTATAGATACTAGTGTTAGTAATGATTAGAATTGATTAGTATTGATTGGCATTGAATAAAGCCAGATACACAATGACTTAGGTTGTTGTGTGTCTGGTTTTTGAATACTTGAATATTGTTTGTTCGAATATTATTTGCCTGAATGTTTTTTGAAATATAATAATGTATGGATTTATGTACAATACATTATTAAATATGCAAAAAGATATTGACCTTGACATTGGTTCATACTTTATAATTCCATAAAAAGGACAGATTGTCCAGAAAAGAAAGGGAAGGTTATTTATGATGAAGAAAAGAAACAGAAAACGTATAAGTTGTCTGCTTAGCGCTTTGCTTCTGCTTGTTATGAGCATAGGCTGGAGCGTTATGGCTATGGCTGATGATGCAGTTAATAAAGACAGCAGCAAGCCTACAGTATGGATAATAGGTGATTCTACAGTAAGTTCTTTTGCTGATAATTATTATTATCCAAGATATGGATGGGGTACACAGATTGATAAGTATCTTGATGGAACATATGAAGTGAAGAATATAGCTTTATCAGGAAGAAGTTCTAAGAGCTATGTTAATGATAAGGAGTATAAAGAACTTACAGCCGGTATGAAGCAGGGTGATTATCTTCTTATAGGCTTTGGTCATAATGATGAAAAGGCAGAAGCAGACAGATATACAGACCCTAATGGTGATTATAAGACAGCTGGCTCATTTGCTAACTCATTATATGAAAACTATATTAAGCCTGCGCAGGCAGCTGGTACAACAGTTATTCTCTGTACACCTATAGTAAGAAGAACTGCTACAGCAGAATGGTCTGACAGTAATCTTCATATCACAAAGGATAGTGGTGATTTCAAGGGTGGAGATTATGCCAAGTCTATAAGGAATCTTGGTAAGGAACTTAATATACCAGTTGTTGATATGACTAAGATGACAAAAGAGTTATATGATACATTAGGACCAGATGAGACAGTCAACCTTCATGCATGGACATCATCTAAGGCTACAAGCGTTGATAATACACATACAAACATTTATGGTGGAACATATAATGCTTATCTTGTAACTAAGACAATTAAGGAACTTGGGGTAGCTGGAATATCAGAACATATAACAGCTAAGGAAGCACCTGTTAAGGCTGATGTACTTAAGTCTAATCCTGATTATAAGGAAGTTGAATATTCAGGAGAACTTAAGCAGAGTGAATTATGGAAAGATGCAGGCGTTTTCAAGGGTTCAATATTTGGAGATATAGGCGGAGACCCAAATCTTATTAAGGATAAGTTTATACTTGAGGGCAATGAAGATGGAAGCATTCACATTGCTGTTAATGGTAAGGGAAAGATATCATCAACAACAGATGGAATGGCAATGTATTATTATAAAGTACCAGCAGATAGTAACTTTGTAATAACAGCTAATGCAACAGTAAACAGCATTAATAAACACAATCAGGTGGCATTTGGTCTTATGGCAAGAGATGCTATGTATATTGATGTTAATGATAAGTCAGCTCTTGGAGATTATGTTGCAGCAGGAAGTATCCAGCAGGGAACAGCTAACTGCTTTAAGAGAAAAGATGGCGCATTAGGCTATGGTGGTAAATTAGAGAATCCAGTAGAGGCTGGTAAGACGTATGCACTTAAGATTGAGAGCAACAGTGATGGATACGCATGTACATTTGGCGATAATGCTGCTATATCAGGTGGTTTTGATTTCAAGCTTACATCAATAGATGCAGATTATGTATATGTAGGTTTATTTGTAGCAAGACAGGCAGATGTAACATTCTCAGATATAAAGCTTGTTGTAGATGGTAAGGTAGTAACTGGTTCAGATGTTAAGCCTGATGATAATAAACCGGGAGATAATAAGCCGGGAGATAATAAGCCAGGAGATAATAAGCCAGGAGATAACACACCAAGCACACCAAGCGATACACCAAGCACACCAAGCGATACACCAAGCACACCAAGTGATACACCAAGCACACCAGATTCAGATAAGGTAAATGCAGTAATTAAGGCTGATGCTGGCATCAATATAAAAGCCGAAGTACCAGTGAGCGGAATCACATTCACAGAAGAGGAAAAGAAAGAAATAGAAAACGGAAGTACAGTTTCGGTATCTATGGAGGTCAAAGATGTAACAGCTACAGTATCAGAAAGCGATAAGAAGCTTGTGGAGGATAAGGTTAAGGAAGTTCTTAACAATGGTGTAGTTGGAGCATATCTTGATCTTACATTATTAAAGAAAGTTGGAAGTCTCAAAGAAGTATCAGTAACAGAAACAGCTGCTGGAGTTGTTGTTAAGCTTGATATTCCTGAAAGTCTTAAGAATACAGATTCATCTGTAGAAAGAAAATATACAGTTGTAAGAATTCATGATGGTGTAGCAGAGGCACTTGAAACAAGCTGCGAAAACGGAGTTATTACATTTACAACAGATAAGTTCTCTACATACGCTATATGCTATGAAGATGTAGCAGCAACAGGAAACGGACAGTCATCAGATAACACAATAAATACAGGTGATGTGTATAATATAGCACTCTATGTATTATTCGCAGTTGTATCATGTGCAGGTCTTGCATTCGTAGTATTAAGAAGAAAGTCAGTTGTAAGATAAAAAATAAAATAATGTATCATTTTTGTATTGCAGAAATTTGAAATATTTGAAATGTTTGTTTGAAATGTTTAAAAATATAGTTGACAGCTATAACTATTAGTGTTAAACTCTAATAGTTGTTAAACGAAGCAGAGTATCCACTCTCACCTTAGCGCATGAAGGCGACTCGGGTTTATATTTTTAAGAATATGCATGATAAACAGCAATTAAGATGCATTATGATTAAAAAGTGGATAGTCTGACTATCCACTTTTTTTGATTTTGGAGGTGCACTACTATTAGCGAATTAATGATTAACGAGCAGATCCGCGATAAGGAAGTTCGTGTTATTGGACAAGAAGGACAGCAGCTTGGAGTTATGTCTCCTAAGGATGCTATGAAGTTAGCAAGAGAGGCAGAGGTTGATCTTGTAAAGATAGCTCCATCCGCAAAGCCACCTGTATGTAAGCTTGTGGATTATGGCAAGTATAAGTATGAGCTTGTCAGAAAAGAAAAGGAAGCTAAGAAAAAACAGAGAACAATAGAAGTCAAAGAAGTTCGTTTATCACCTAACATAGATGTGAATGACCTTAACACTAAGTGTAACGCAGCAAGGAAGTTCATAGAGAAAGGCGATAAGGTTAAAGTATCACTCAGATTCAGAGGACGTGAGATGGCTCATGTTGATTCAAGTAAGCATATACTTGAAGATTTTGCAGAGAAGTTAAGTGATATAGCAGTAGTAGATAAGGCTCCAAAGTTAGAAGGCAGGAGCATGACTATGTTTTTAACTGAAAAACGTTAAAATATTATTCCATATGAGAATTAAATTAGGAGGATTATTATGCCAAAGGTAAAGACAAAAAGAGCAGCTGCAAAGCGTTTTAAAGTAACTGGAACAGGTAAATTAAAGAGAATGAAAGCTTACAAGAGCCATATTCTTACAAAGAAGACTACTAAGAGAAAGAGAAATCTTAGACATGCAGCTATGACAGATGCAACTAATGTAAAGACAATGAAGAAGATTATGCCATATTTATAAGATATGGGTGTCTGTGATTGATTATTTTAGGAGGAAATTAAGAAATGGCAAGAATTAAAGGCGGTATGAACGCAAAGAAGAAGCATAATAGAGTATTAAAGCTCGCTAAGGGTTATAGAGGAGCTAGATCTAAGCAGTACAGAGTTGCTAAGCAGTCTGTAATGAGAGCTCTTACAGAGAGCTACAAGGGTAGAAAGCAGAAGAAGAGACAGTTCAGACAGTTATGGATCGCAAGAATCAATGCTGCTGCAAGAATGAATGGTCTTTCATACAGCAAGTTCATGTATGGTTTAAAGTTAGCTAACATCGACCTTAACAGAAAGGTATTAGCTGAGATGGCTGTTAATGATGCAGAAGGATTTGCTAAGTTAGCAGAAGTTGCTAAGTCTAAGATTGCTTAATCATTAGATTAATTAGTGTAAAGATAAATATAATGTTATATATCAGATTTATATCTGTCAGATTCTGGATATCTTCTGATTAGTAGCATTTAAGCCGCTATATAGGATGAGATAACTCTTTATATCCTGTATGGCGGCTTTTGTGATAATATTGTGAAACATTTATGTAATACTGGCTTTAGAGGCTGTATTATGGTATAGTTTATAAGTCGGCAATCCGGCATAATATATATTTATGGAGACAGGTTATGAGAAAAGTATTAAAAGGAAAGTGCGTTAAATATGCAGTAGCAGCAGCTATGGTTGTTTCTATGCTTATGACTACAGCATGTAATAGTAAAATAAAGGTTGATTATGGATATAGTCCTACAGATTATGTTGAGCTTGGAAACTACAAGGGAATAGTAGCCGATGTTGATGTCACATCCATAACTAACAAGGTTATAGATGACAAGATAGCTGAGCAGATGAATGATGTAACTACATATACAGATGTTAACCGTGGGGCTCAGAAGTCAGATAAGGTAACATTTAGTTACTCAGGAACAGCAGGTGGACTTGCAATAGATGATTTCACGGGTTCTGATTATAGTATGGTTCTTGGAAAGGATGCTTTTCCAGTTGCAGGAACGAGTCTTGCAGATGAATTATATGGTATGGCAGCAGGTCAGACAAAGGTTATAACAGTAACTATGCCAGATAACTCTAAGTATACTGATTATGCAGGTAAGAGAGTGGTGTTTGAACTAACCATGAGCTACGTACAGCAGCCAAATGTTCCTATGCTCACAGATTCGTTTGTAAAAGAGAACTTTGGTCTTGAATCAGTAGATTCATATAAGGAATATGTTAAGAACGATGTTAAATCAACTATAGATACAAAGGTGAGTGAAGCAAAGAATGAGGCTATTCTTACACAGCTTCTTGATGTATGTAAGGTAACAGGATACCCTGAAGAATTCCTTGCACAGCAGACATCAAAGCTTGAAGAATCAATCAGTTTTTATAGTACTCTTCAGGGAAAGACTAATGATGAATACTGCCTGAATCTTTATGGTAAAACATTTGATGAATTCGTAAAGGCATCAGCAGGCCAGCAGCTTATATATCAGGCAATAGCAGAAAAAGAAGGACTTGATATAACAGAATATGAATATAAAGATGACCTTGAACAGTTTGCAAAGGACAGTGGTTATTCACAGGTAACAACATTCACAGATAAGTTTGACAAGAATACAATAGTAAAGGCAATGCTTGTAAAGAAAGCACAGAATATAGTTATGGATAATGCGGTTGTGAATGAGAAGTAGTATTGTTGTTTAGCACGCATTCTTAACGTACGGACGACAGCATATATGAGAAAAGCAGGTGTGCATACATCAACGATGCCAGAAGCTTCAATTGGATATTTCTAAGACTTTTCATATACGTAATGGTAGTTTCCGCTACCGTTCGATACGGGACATCCATGTCCCATATCTCACTTCCACAGACATCCGTGTCTGTGGATAGCTGGGTAGTTAAGGAAAAGTCTAAGAACTATCACAATTGGACTTCAAGTGCATCTTATGATGTATGCGCACCTGCTTTCCTCATATATGCTGTCTGACTTTGACTTAATTTACGAAAAATGAATGATTCAATCAAACTATTGTTTGAAATTGTTATTGTACATTACTGTTATTTGGTGTATTATTGCCATTTATATTTCTGTTATCATTCATATTTTTTCCGCCATTCATGTTACCTCCACGGCCACCACCATTAAAACCGCCAGGATTGCTGCCAAAGCCGCTGGCATTGGATGCACCCATGGTTCCTGCAGATTGTGTCCAGCCTGCTAATGAAGAACCATCGCAGTAAAGAGTGTATTCAGTGTTTGTTGTAAGAGCAGATGCGCATATCCAGCCATTTGAGTAACTGTTGTTTAAAGTAAAGCTGATTATTTCATTACCACTGGAATCTTTTACTGAGTAGCTTCCTGCGTTAAAGGATACAGAACTGAACACGTAAGCATTAACTGAATTTACAGGAGTTTCACATATACCGCCTAAAGCTACACATGTTCCACCAGTTATAGTAATATTTCCGTCAACATCAATAGAACCAGATACCTGACCTGATGAACTACCGCCTTTCACAAAAACCATACCGCCAGACTGTGTGTAGCTGCCGTTAGAATCTATACCATCTGTATCGCCAGAACCGGTTGTTACATCAACGTATCCACCAGTTATATTAATAAGAGGAGTAGATGTGCCATCTCCGGTACATGCATTAATGCCATCATCAGCTGCATATACAAAGCTTTGTCCACCACTGATGTTGATTGTTATAGCCTCAAGACCCTCGTAGGATGTTAAAACATTTATATATCCATCAGTTATATTAAGCTCTTTATCTGCATGTATTCCATCATCACCTGTAGAGATTGTGATAGTTCCACCTGATATAGATATTATACCCTTGCCATCTTCGCCGGTTTCAAGAACACCAGAATCTGAGTTGGCATGAATACCATCATCAGTTGAACTTATGTTAATGGCTGCACAAGATATATTTATCTCGCTCTCGGCTTTGATTCCCTTTGTAGAGTAAGACTTTTTAGATGAATTTCCTGAGCTGTTATTGCCAGGCATACCATTAGCAGCTCTGTTTCTACCGCCGAAGTTACCTTTCATGTCAGGATTATTGCCTGAATTGCTGCTACTATTATTCATATCAGGAGGATTGCCCATGTTACCATTGTTCTGAGTATTGTTCATATCAGGAGGATTGCCCATGTTACCATTGTTCTGAGTATTGTTCATATCGGGTGGAGTTCCCACGCTGCCGTTATTCTGGTTGTCTGTATTGGCAGTTGTTGTGTATGTCATCATAGTTGCATTGGATGATGATTTAGATGATGAACCTTGATTCTGATTTGAAGAACCTGGGTTGCTGGCTGAAGAACCTGGGCTGCTGGCTGAAGAACCTGGGCTGCTGGCTGAAGAACCTGGGGTGCTGATTGAAGAACCGGAGTTGTCGGCAGCTACGGCTTCACTATAATCAGAATAAGTATCTGTATATATATTCAGATTTCCATCACCTGAAACATCTACACCATATGCAGCATCTATGCCGTCACAGGCAGCATATATATCAATATTTCCACCAGATATTATTACATTTCCTTTCTGTTTTCCTTTGGTTGAAAGACTGCTGTTTGATGTTTTGATGCCATCGCCTTTTCTGGATATAGCTATTATTTCACCAGATTCTATAGCTACCTCATCGTTTCCTTTTATAGCATTATTTACAGCATTAACCTTGATGGTAACATTTTTAATAGAAATGTCATCTTTGCTCTTGATACCATTGTTATAGTTGCCAGTTACTGATAATGCCCCTTTTCCAACCAATTTAAGGTCACATGCTGCATAGATGGCAGCATTACCATTTTCACTGGAAGAATTGTCTGAATTGTCGTCAGCTTCAGCTCTTGCATCAACTATACAGTTATAAGTGTTTTCCTCAGATTTGATTTTTACATTATCAGCATTTTTAATATAAATAGGTGAACCGTTAGAACATGTGATGGATGTACCATTCAATACAATGGTGATTTCGGCATTATCGTCAGCATTAACTACAATCTGTCCTTCTGATAAGAGTCCGGTAACGGTATATTCGCCAGCCTGTGTTATGGTATATATGGAATCATTCTGTGTTAATGTAGAACCATCAGTTGATGTAATGCTGAATTCACCTGTTATTTCCGTTTTGTAGTTATCGGCATCATCTGCGTGTGTTACATTAGTATCCTGGGCGGTAATGCTGGAAGCTATGGTGGTATCAGTATTTTTGTTGTTGGTTGTATAGTTTTGTGAACCACAGCCCGATGTCATAAGACACATGGCAAGAATAACTGCAGCTACGCAGGATTTATTTATTCTTTTAAAATTAATCATATACATTCATCCTTACATTCATACTTTCATTCATTATTTCATTCATTATTTCTATAGTTGATATAGAGATTGTTACTTTTGCCCCTTACATCTTATCTATAGTGTAGGTGGGAATAGTGAAGAAAATATGATGAGAATGAGGATATTTTGTGTCCTGGAGAATGACAAAAGAAAAAGCCGAGGCAGGGTTTTTATTCCTGTATCGGCTTTATTGGCTTTATTGGTGTTATGGAGTGTTTATCAGCGCTTTGATGTCTTCTTCTGGTGTGGTGATAGGTGCTATGCCATATTTTTCCACAAGAAGGTTCAGAATATTAGGAGACAAAAACGCAGGTAGAGAAGGACCAAGACGGATGTTTTTGATACCAAGGTGCAGAAGCGTTAACAAAATGCAGACTGCCTTCTGTTCGTACCATGAAAGAACGAAGGAGAGCGGAAGCTCATTTACAGTACATCCAAACGCATCCGCAAGTGCCAGGGCAACCTGAATCGCACCGTAAGCATCATTACACTGCCCCATATCCATCAGTCGTGGCAGACCATTGATTTCTCCAAGATTAAGATCATTGAAACGGAATTTGCCACATGCCAGGGTGAGGATGATACTGTCAGAAGGAGTTTGTTTAACAAAATCTGTGTAATAGTTTCGACCCGGTTTAGCACCATCACATCCGGCAACCAGGAAGAAATGGCTGATTGCACCTGATTTTACAGCATCTACTATAGTATTTGCATGTGACAGTATAGCTGAATGACCGAATCCGGTTGTCACCTTCGTGCCTCCATTGATACCTTTTAATGTCTGATTTTCTTTATAGCCACCAAGTTCAAGTGCTTTTTTGATAACTGGCGTAAAATCTTTTTTCTCATCAATATGAACAGCGCCAGGGAAAGCAACCACCTCTGTTGTAAATACTCTGTCAGCATAACTGCTTTTTGGCGGCATCAGACAGTTGGTAGTGTAAAGAATCGGAGCTGGAAGATGATCAAACTCTTTCTGCTGATTCTGCCATGCAGTTCCAAAATTTCCTTTTAAGTGTGGAAATTTTTTCAAGAGTGGATAGGCATGGGCAGGGAGCATTTCACCATGAGTATATATGTTGATTCCTTTTCCTTCTGTCTGTTCAAGTAAAAGCTGCAGGTCTTTAAGATCATGACCTGTCACGACAATAAAAGGTCCTTTTTCGATGGTAAGTGTAACATCAGTGGGCTCTGGCATTCCATAGCTGTTTGTATTTGCTTTATCAAGAAGTGCCATACACCTAAGGTTGATCTCGCCTACTTTAAGTACTGTAGGAAGCAGTGTTTCTATACTTTCTTCGTAACCAATCTTAAATAATGCTTCGCAGAAGAATCGGTTTACTTCATCATCTTCATAATTCAGAACATTTGCATGGTAAGCATAGGCGGCCATTCCACGAATACCAAAAAGAATAAGAGATTTTAAAGAGCGGATATCTTTATCGGCATTCCACATCTGCTGCATGTCGTATTCGTTTGTTTTACCACATGGCGACTGACATTTGCTGCAGTCAGGAACCAGTCGTTCTTTCTCAGCTCTGACTTTTTGTATCATATTTTCGATTGCTGCATTATCAAAACTTACATTTGTAACTGTTGTAAACAGACCTTCAATTATGACTTGTACGGTTCTTTTAGAAATAGCTGATGCACTGTCTACAGCTCTTGCAAGACCAATCAATGCACCTGTCAGCTCATCCTGTAATTTGGCTGTATCTGCATTTTTTCCACAGACACCTGCATTTCCTGTACAGCCAGTACATCCGGCTGTCTGTTCACACTGAAAACAAAACATTTTTTTATTCATTCCAGTAATCTCCTTATTAATCAATAATTTTTCCATCAATACTTATTGTTACAACTTGCCATGGTATGAATTTTCCACTATTTTGAAGTGCATTTTTTACTGCCATCTCCAGACCACCACAGCATGGAACTTCCATTCTTACGATCGTCACACTTTGAATGTTGTTATTCTGAATAATAGCAGCCAGTTTCTCACTATAATCAACCTGGTCTAATTTTGGACAACCTATTAGTGTTACCTTATTCTGAATAAAATCCTGATGAAATCCAGCATAAGCGTAAGCAGTACAATCGGCGGCTATCAGAAGTTTTGCACCATTAAAATATGGTGCACTGATAGGTGCCAGTTTGATCTGTACCGGCCAGTTCTCAAGTTGTGATATCGAATCTGCACCTGAAAATGGTTTTGCGGTCTCAGGCGTTTTTGTTCGCTGTATCTGCATGATTTTAGATCCTGGACAGCCGGTGTGAGGTGACATTGCATGGTTTTGAGCAGCTATTTTACTCTGCGCTTCTTTTACAGCATCTTCATCATATGCAGGTGCTTCTCTTTCCTCAAATGAAATAGCTCCTGTAGGACATTCTGGGAGGCAATCCCCTAATCCGTCACAAAAATGTTCTCTTACCAGCTCGGCTTTTCCGTCTATAATATCAATGGCACCTTCGTGGCAGGCAGTTGCACATGCACCACATCCGTTACATTTTTCTTTATCAATACGTATAATTTTTCTTATCATTTTACCCTCCATTAATAGAATTTTATTTTTGTTTCTGTTTGATCAACATGATGACCGGGTTGGATTCTTCATTCAATTCGGAAGCGATTTCTTTCAATCTGCCTTTTAGCCGGCCTCTCTCATAATCTTGAATGAGATCTGCCGCTTCTAAATGTTGCCAGGAAGGAATTTCGCCATTTATCGGTCTTCTTGAATTTAAGTAGACTGTTTCTTCACCGGTATAATCTCCATTATAGACTTTGCTTCTGAAGAAAGCCTTTTCTCGTTTGTCGTACAATAAATTAGTAGTTGAAAACTCTATTGTCTTTTCGATTGCATCCATAAAATAGTAACGGTCGGTAAAGAGGCTCGGCAAAAGAATTACTTCCGGGGTCATGGATTGGATAGAAGGGGTTCTTGCGATAAGTGGTGTCAAGGTATGATCCGGCAAATACTGATACAAGGTGTCGGCTGAATACTCCGTCAAAATATAACTGTTATAATAAGGCATGATCGGATGTTTGCATTGAGGAGAATAAACAAAGTACTGCCCCTCTACAGTTTTATCTTCGACCCTGACATAGATGCTTTTCTTCTCTTTAAAAGGGATTGTGATTTCTTGGGTGATGCTGCCATCCTGTTTTGATATGAGCATGAACGACTGTCCGGTATTCCTCGGAAAATCATCATGGCAAATTAAATTATCTTTGTCAAAATTGTACATTTCAAAAAGCGATAACTCTTTTTGAATCGGTAGGTCCCGTTTGAAATTTCCTTCCAGGTCATAGACTTGTATTTTCTTTGCAAAACTGTTGTTGACAAATATTTCTCTTTTTTCTTCATCTAAAATGATTCTTGAATAAGAACTGTATTCTTCATTGCCTTGGCCTTTCCGGTTTATTTTTTTTAAGGCTTTTCCTTTTCGGTCGAAGATAAAAATATTACCGTCGCTATTGAAATTTGTCGCGACGATGATATCCTTGCCGACTCCCCATAAACTCCCCATACAAAGAAATTCATCTGTTGTCTCCAACGGGATATACTCTACATCCATAAAATCTTGGAGAATCAATTCTTTGTAAGGATATTTTGCTGTGATATCTACCGTGCTTATTTCATTTGCCGGTTGGTTGTTCTTTCCACATCCGATCATGACGGACAGGAACATGATTAAAATAGAATGTACATTTTTCATATTTGTAGATTTAAGAAATTTATAAGATTTTAGAGAGGGAAATGTTTTTATTTTGTTGAATAGCAATCTACTATTAT
>OGLX01000337.1_pt1 | contig 34602 bp, 30 predicted proteins | sample 1572821 | NCBI WGS metagenome assembly OGLX01 (sample SAMEA2581908, study PRJEB24529) | metagenome | biome: Human gut stool | place: China | collected 2011 | reverse complement strand
AGCGAGGTTATGTTTTGGGAACCCCAAAACGCCTCGCTCCACCATGAGGGCGGAGAAATTTTGCTCCCAACGGTTGCAGAAAGTGAGTGTACCAACTGTAGGCAGTGCATAGAAATATGTAAATAGATTTGTCAGGTGTAGTTTATTCTTCCTTTATTTGCACAAAAGTATGTTTTGAGTGTTATAAAAAATAAAAAAATGCACTATTACGTTGATACTTTTGTATTTTTGCACTCAGTTATCTTGGACAGCAGAATTTGAAACACTGAAAATCCGTAATCTGTCTATATGTAAAATCTTTAAATTTGGATTATTATGACTAAGAAGTTTTGGTTAATAGCACTCATCGTAGCTTGCACTGTTGTATTTGGCAGTTGCGATAAGTCTGAGGAATTGAGTGTTGAGCAATGTAAGTTGGATATGAATCTATTCAACCAAACCTATACTGTTAATGATGAGGGGTGCTGTGTGCTAAAAGGGAGAAAGCCAATAGCAGCAGAAGAAATACAGAGTAAGGTCAAGGGCTATGGTTGGGAGAGTATTGCCACTTATGAGGTACAGGAAAACGGAAAGTTGAGCAAGGAGGAATTTTGGAAAGACAGATTTGGTGGCAGCCCTACACACTTTTGGTTTGAGACATCACAGCAAGCTTTTAGTTATTTTTATAGTGATGCCTTGCCAGCCTTTTGTTTCAGTCGTGTATCATGGACTTATGACATGGACAAAGGCTTCATACTGTTTGGCAGCAACAAGCAGACAACAGACAGCAGATACATGCAGATTCTTAAGCTTGACGAGTCGAATGGCAAGACCTTAATGTACACCATACAAAAATTGGGAGCGACGAGTGATGGCAGCAATGGTTACAAGTCTATATATGGCATGATTGTATATAAACGCATGACCGAAACCGATTTGGAAATGATGAAGAAAAGTTACACGTATGATACGGATATTGACCGTTCTGTTCCCGACAACTGCAAGTTTAAGATTAAGGCATACTATGCAGAAGACGACAAAGACAACACAGACCCTGTGTTTCAGACCTTCTGCCTTGTAACATTTGAGCTTACCGATGAATATGGTTTCAACTCTTCAGATAATGCCTATTACAACTACTACGATTCAATTACTTGGACGAGTGATTGTCGTGATATGCCAGATAGCTTTGGAATCATGGAACGTAAGACAAACTGTTTGAATACTTCCTATTGGTGGAGCACATACTTCTTCACGCCTCATGACAATACTATTGTCTATGCCAATGGCTATAAAGATGGCCGTATTGTCTATCAAGCCCGAAAGAGGCTCTATTTGGTGAATGATGGATTCTTTGGTTACGATTGGGATAACGTAAGGTATAATTCCAAGAACCCCGAACTAACAGAATATTGCTTGCTGGACAAGAGCCGTGAGTTTATCCTAACTCCACCTACTGCCTACAAAGAAGACATTACAAAACCGTATGCAGAGTTACGTATTGTACTGAAAGGAGCAAAAGACAAAAACGACAAGGAATATATGTTAGGCGTGCTTGAACGTGAAAGAGAAGGTCTGTTGAAGATTATGGACCAGTACTATGAAGCACATAGTACTATAAAAAAAACAGAAAAGGCTTCGCTGTGTAAAACGTTTAAGGCACTACCCGAAGATGCTGATATTAAAGCATATTGGCGTACAAAACATTCTCGCATGGTACTGATACTTAAAACTGACGGGGAAGACCCTATAAACAGTGAATACTATGTGCATGCGGAACCAATTAAATGATAAATAAGTTTAATGTGGATAACGCAATTGAATGTAGCTTATATAACAACAATAGTCATAAGGCGAAGTTAATCTTTGTTTTATGACTATTGTTTTTTGCACCAACATAGTGTGGTTTCATTTTTATTTTGTATTTTTGCAACTGTAAAGAGTTGTTAGGCAAAGCAAACATATGCATATTGCAGAAGTTGTGACTATTGCCAAGTCATTACCTCTATTGAGGTTGAACACTTATAAATCGCTCATTTTAAGCTATTCAGCAGATTATAGAAGAATTTTCTCTAAAAGATTAACAAACAAGATTAACAAATAAGATTATGTAACATGATCATCGATGATAAAACAATAATTCAAGCTATTCGGGGAAGAACAGAAGTTGGTTTCAAACTCCTGATGCAGAAGTATAAGCAGCCTATATATTGGCACATTCGCCGTTTGGTTGTTTCGCTCGATGACGCTCAGGATGCCACCCAAGAAGCCTTCATAAGAATATTTCGTTCCTTCAACCAGTTGAAGGATGAAAAATCTTTCCAAGGTTGGTTCTTGCGGATAGCTACTAACCTGCTCAATGTCTATCAAGAAGACATATTCATTAATGAGTGAAGAATAAAGACTTTAGCCGTAATATATAAGTGAAACTTTCAAAATTATAAGAATTATGACACGTATTATCAGAACATTACTTATCGTAATTATGATGGTTGCGTCTAATGTAGTCGCAATTGCACAACAACCTAATCGCCAACAGCAAGTATCTCGTGAGCAATAGGCAGAAATAGAAGCCAAGCACATCGCACATGAATTGGCTTTCTCAGATGCTGTCAGTGGAAAATTTGTTGCCACCTATTGTAATTATAAGAAGGACATTTGGGCTTTAGGTCCTCGCCTACGTCCTAATCGCAGAGGTGGAGCATCTGAGCAAGATAACGAAGAACGCATCAAACAACGCTTTGCTAGGAGTGAGAAAATTTTAAATATCCGCCAGAAATATTATAAGGAATACTCCAAGTTTCTCACACAAACTCAAATTGAGAAGGTGTACGAGCAAGAGAGAATGCTCATGAAGCGACATGCGAAACGAGGAAAAAAGATGGCAACCCCTAAATAATACAACTTATGAAACACAAGTTTTTTCTGTTCTTCTATATGCTGAGTATTCTTGGTTGGGGCGAAAGTTCTGCACAAGCAATAGAATTTTCTAAGGAGACTTTTATTAATGATGTGATGAGCCTGCCTTATCGCAAAGCTACCATCCCTGGTTATGGCGACAAGGCTTCGCTTGTCATATATTTGCATGGAGGCTCAAGTAAGGGTGACGACAACGAGGCACAGATGCAAGAGCCAGGTATCAGTGCCATCGCTTCTTGGTTGTCTGCCAACAACTATAAGGCCATCATGCTTGTGCCACAGTGTCCTACCGACAAGGCATGGCTTGGTTCGACCCAAGATGTGTTGGTTGCTCTGCTTAAAACTTATATAGACAGAGGTGTGGCTGATGCTGACAAGGTTTATATCTTTGGTGGTTCTATGGGAGGAACCGGTACATGGGGTATGCTATCCAATCATTCTGATTTGTTTGCTGCAGCCATGCCTGTTGCAGGCAATCCTACAGGCTTGGATGCCGAGGCTATTTCACAAGTGCCGATTTTCACGGTAATGGGCACTATGGACAGAATTATGAAAATCTCAAATGTAGAAATGTTCTTGAATGAAATGGACAACTATAAGGCTGAATACAAGTTTGATATTGAAGATGGTTGGACTCATGAGGATGTATGCAAAAATAGCTATACCAGTGAACGTCTTTCATGGGTGTTTGAGCACACCAAAAGACAATTAACGGGGATAATGCCTTTATCCTACGATGACTGTAATTTAGTAAATATAGTTTGGTATTCTATCAATGGACAAAGGTTGACATCTGAGCCAACTCAAAAAGGTTTTTATATCAGGAGTTATCGGTATAGAAGTGGTAAGGCCATAACTGGAAAGTTTTATTTGGACAGATCATTCTAATTGAGTTAAAAAGAGACTGAGGTTGTGTCAAAAGTCGCAATTAGTACACCCATTGTGGTTAGTATGGGAGATACCCTCAAATCATGGAAGTTGCAGCGAGCATCTTCCATCCCTTATCCCTTTGATACGCAACGCGCTACGCTGAAAATGGAAGATATGGTAGATAATTTCGCAAACTTGATTTTTCTACAGAATATCCGTATGTTGAAATAAATATATATCTTTGCATTATATAAACATATATCTATGGATAAACAATCAAGATACAACGAATTGATCTCTCAGATAAAGGTCTTCGCCAATGACGCAGACACCCCCATCAGTATATTGTCAAATTGCGCTGCAGTAATGAAAATGATATTTCCAGAGGAATATTTCTGGGTAGGTTTCTATATTGTAGACGGCGATGAACTGTACCTCGGTCCGTTCCAGGGTACACCGGCATGTACACGCATCAAGTTCGGACGCGGAGTATGTGGCACGGCATGGAAGGAGCAGCGCTCACTTGTTGTAGAGGATGTCGAGAAGTTTCCCGGTCATATAGCCTGCTCGTCGCTCTCTCGATCTGAGATTGTCGTTCCGTTGAAGCTCAATGGGGTAGTGGTTGGTGAAATAGACATCGACAGCACCGAATTGGCTACATTCGACGACGTGGACAGACAGTTTCTTGAGCATGTGGCAGAGATGATTGCGCCTTATATGGCGAAGCTCGCCATACCTTTATGAATCTATAGTGTGCGTGGGTATGGCAAGAATGCCATACCCTCCTATAATGCTGCATAAGCATGCCAAGAATGCGATACCCTCTTATAATGCTGCATAAGTATGGCGAAAAAGTTCTGTTTTATATAGATCTTAGGTTTTAAAAGCAGAAAATGTAAGTTCGTAGTTAAAAAGTTGCGAAAACGTTTGGTGGTTTCATAACAAATGCGTACCTTTGCAACCGCTTACAGAGCAATACGGGTAAGTCTTGCACGGCCAGCTCCCTTCGAACCCTCCAGGACGGGAACGTAGCAAAGGTAGTTGGTTGTAGCGGCGCGATGTAAGTAGCTTGCCCACCCGCCTCTTTAGCTCAGTTGGCCAGAGCACGTGATTTGTAATCTCGGGGTCGTTGGTTCGAATCCGACAAGAGGCTCAAAATGATGACGAGACAAGACTTTAAGTTTTGTCTCGTTTTTTTGTATTTGCATGTTTGAGGGTGCATGCTGCGCCTTGAATGCTGCAAGGTTGTATAAACTTAGAGCGGCGGAGCTTCACCTCAGTCGCCATGATTAAAATTAAGAAGACTATGGAAAAGATAGACGTTACGACACTCCACGATAATGTGTTCACAACTATTGGTAAGGAGTGGATGCTTGTTGCTGCAGGCAACGAGGAGAAGTTCAACATGATGACAGCTTCTTGGGGATGCCTCGGCTGGTTGTGGAACCGTCCGGTGGCTATTGTGTACATCCGTCCGGAGCGTTATACACACGAGTTCATAGAGGCTAACGACACAATGAACCTTGTTTTCCTCGGCAACTCGGAAGAGGCACGCAAGGCGTATGCCTTCTGCGGCGCTAAGTCGGGCAGAGACTTCGACAAGGCGAAGGAGGCTCATCTCACACCGGTTGCTACCGAGAACGGCTGCGTAACATTCGACGAAGCACGCCTCACACTCACCTGCCGCAAGCTGTACAAGACGCAGATTCGTCCGGAGGAGATGCTCGACAAGTCGATAGAGCAGTGGTATGGTGCGAAGGGCGGCTTGCACGACGTGTATGTAGTGGAGATTCTCGACGCTTACAAGAAGTAATGCGCTAATAAGCAAAACCATTCTATATACATAATATTATATAGTACAGGTCAATTAATATTCAAACAGAACTTTGATGACAGAGAAAATAGACAAGTATAAGGTTCAGGCGGCTTTGGTGCGCTCGTTCTTCGACGCCTTCTCGCATGGCGTTATAGATAGTCAGGTGGAAGACCCGAAGGAGAAAACGACACCGCAGTCGGTGAAGAAGCTGATGTTGGAGCACTACGAGCACATCGCGCCCGCTTTCTTCGACACCATGTTCTTCCCGTTGGCAGCCATGAACTACAAGTACGAAGACATTGCGGCACTGGCTCGCGAAGCGCAGCAGCGTGGCGACGACATGATGGCACTTGTGCGCATGGCGTGTGGCGACGAGGCGTACTACAACGCTATGGTGGAGGAATACAAGCGCAACTTCTCTATGCTGCTTGCAGGCAGATACCTCTCCAACGCCGACCATCTTGAGGGCTATGTGCGTAAGGCGGAGGATGAGACGGAAGCGTCGGTAGACTCCGACCGCGCTATCGAGCTGACTGTGCGTGTCGTGATGTTCGCATACGTTCGCGGTCTGCGCCAGACGGGGGAGGATGCACGTTCTGATCGGTCGGTGCACTTGGGACAAGTACACCCCCTTGGGGAGGATGCACGTTCTGATCGGTCGGTGCACTTGGGACAAGTGCACCCCCTTGGGGAGGATGCACGTTCTGATCAGTCGGTGCACTTGAGACAAGTGCAGCCCAACCAGGCTACGCTCTTCCGTTTGATGCTCGACGCGATGAACATCCTGCTGCTCGACGAAGCTGTCGACTTTGCTGACGCAGAGGCAGCAGACCTTGCTTCGCTGTTCTTGAAGGTCTGCCAGACGCAGCATAACTTCACGGTTATGACTGACGAGATGGACCGTACATATTCTGAATTAATGAAGGAATAATAACAAATACTATGACACAGATTCCGGTATTGCTGCTCACAGGTTATCTGGGCAGCGGCAAGACAACATTGTTAAATCGTATCCTTTCCAACGAGAAAGGCATTAAGTTCGCCGTTATCGTGAACGATATCGGCGAGGTGAACATCGACGCCGACCTCATCCAACAGGGTGGAGTGGTGAACAAGCAGGACGACAGTCTGGTGGCTCTGCAGAACGGCTGCATCTGCTGCACGCTGAAGATGGACCTTATAGACCAGTTGCGCGACATCATCAACATGAAGCGCTTCGACTATATCGTCATCGAGGCGAGCGGCATCTGCGAACCGGCACCGATTGCGCAGACTATCAGTTCGATGGTGACACTCGGTCCGCAGTATATCACCAACGGCATTCCGCGTCTTGACAGCATCGTGACCGTGGTGGACGCGCTGCGCATGAGAGACGAGTTCAACAACGGCAACGCTCTGACACGTGACGGACTTGAAGACGAAGACCTCGAAAACCTCGTAATACAGCAGATAGAGTTCTGTAACACTATACTTCTGAACAAGGCTGCGGAGGTGAGCGCTGACGATCTGCGCAAACTCACCGAGATAATCCGCGCCATTCAGCCTAAAGCAGAAATCATACCATGCAACTACGGCGACGTAGACTTGGAGCGTCTGCTCAACACCGGTCGTTTCAACTTCAACGAGGTGGCTACATCGGCTGCATGGATCAACGAGATTGAGAACCATCACGGCGATGAGGAGGATGACGATGAGGAGGAGGATGAGGAACACGAGCACCATCATCATCACGACCACGATCACGATGATGAAGAACACGAACATCATCATCACGACCATGAAGATGAAGAGCATGAACATCATCATCACGACCACGACTGCCATGGCGGTTGCGGACATCACCATCACCACGACCATGAAGGCGGCGAAGTGGAGGAGTACGGCATTGGCACGTTCGTATATTATCGCAGAAAGCCGTTCGACATGAACTTCTTCGACAACTTCGTGGCACGTCTGTTCCCGAAGAACGTCATTCGCTGCAAGGGATTGTGCTGGTTCAAGGAAGAGCCCGACATGTGCTATCTTTTTGAGCAGGCAGGCAAGCAAATGGAGCTGAAAAACGCCGGACAGTGGTACGCCACAATGCCGAAGGACGAACTGCAGCAGATGCTCGAACGTGAAGAAGGACTGCGCAGAGACTGGGACGAGAAGTATGGCGACCGTATGCAGAAGCTCGTGTTCATCGGTCAGAAGCTCGACAAAAAGGCAATAAAAGAACAGCTCGACATGTGTCTTACGGATGTAGAACTGTAAAAGGACTTACGGAATTATAACATAAAGCAAGAGGGTATGGCGGAATAGCCATACCCTCTTTATTTTTTAGTCTGCGTGGGTATGACACGGATGCCATACCCTTCTATATTAGAGATGCTTCATGATGTCGAGCAGGTGATCCCAAACCATCTGAACAGTCGGGATGTGCAGACGCTCGTCAGGAGTATGCACGTCGCGCAGCGTAGGACCGAACGAAACCATGTCGAGGTTCGGGTAGCGCTCCGAGAACAGACCGCACTCCAAGCCAGCGTGGATGCCCTTAACGATAGGATCCTTGCCGAAGAGCTTCTTGTACGACTCGACAGCCACCTTCGTGAGCTTGCTGTCCGGGTTCATCTTCCAAGCCGGATAGCCGTCGCTCATCTTCACCTCAGCGTCAGCCAGTTCGAAGGCAGCCTTCACGGTGTTAGTCTCGTTCTCGAGGTTGCTCATCACGTTAGAGCGCTGCGAAGCCACTACGTTGATCTCGTTCTCTGCGGTCTGAACGCTTGCCACATTGTTAGAAGTCTCGACCATGTATGCCAGAGCCTCGTCCTGGCACATAGCGAACACGCCGTTGTCGACAGCCTGCATGCAGAGGATGAAGCGGCGGCTTGCGTCCTTCGGCAGTACGCTCTCAGCGTCGGTGCTACCGAGGTTGAACTCCATAACCGGCTCGGTTACGTGGAACTCCTCCTCGATGTTAGCTGTGAACACGTTCCAGTCGGCACGAACAGTCTCCTTCTCGCTTGCCGGCACAGCGAATACGATGCTGCCGTCGCGAGGAATAGCGTTGTGCAACTTGCCCGAGTTGAACTTAGCGAGGCGAAGATCCATCTTCTCCTGCTCCTTATAGAGGAAACGAGCGAGAATCTTGATGGCGTTGGCGCGCTTCTTGTTGATATCGTCGCCAGAGTGTCCGCCCTTCAAGCCCTTTACCGAAGCTGTGAGGAAGAACATACCCTCGGGAGCAGCCTCACGCTCGAATGTGAAGCGAGCCGAAGTAGTCTTTCCGCCGGCGCAAGAGATGAAGATCTGTCCTTCGTCTTCAGAGTCGAGGTTGATGAGCATATCGCCCTTCATGAAACCTGCCTTCATGCCCATAGCACCAGTGAGACTTGTCTCCTCGTCGCGTGTGAACACGCACTCCAGCGGTCCGTGCTCGATGTCGTCGCTGTCGAGGATAGCCAGTTCGATAGCGCATCCGATGCCGTCGTCAGCACCGAGAGTTGTGCCCTTAGCGTTGAGCCATTCGCCGTCGACATAAGTCTGAATAGCGTCGGTGTGGAAGTTGAAGTCTACGTCTACGAGTTTGTCGCAGACCATGTCCATGTGGCTCTGCAGGATGAGTGTAGGAGCGTTCTCGTGACCCTTTGTAGCCGGCTTGCGGATTACTACGTTGCCCGTCTCGTCGGTCTCGGTCTCTAAGCCGTGGCTCTTGCCGAACTCCTGAAGATACTCAATCATGCGCTCCTCATGCTTTGAAGGGCGCGGAATCTCATTGATTTTAGCAAACTGCTCGAACACGCGAGCAGGTTTCAATTCGCAATTGCTCATTTTCCTTAATTTTTTTATGTTGATGTTATAATAATCTGAATTTTCGGTAAATTATTTTGCCATACCGCCGATTTGCCGTACCTTTGTACCGATATGGAGCGGTGCAGCCTATCTGTTGCAAAGATAATGTAAAAGGTAGACACCACAAAATAAAAAAAATATAATATGATTAAATTAATGCTTATAAGCCTCGCTGTAGTGGCAGTAGCCTTCGCTTTGTTGTCGATAAAGGTGCTGCTGAAACGCAATGGCAAGTTCTCTTCACAGCACGTACACGACAATCCGGGCTTGCGCAAGCAGGGCATCCACTGCGTGATGGACCAGGACCGCGAAGCCCGTGAGCGCAACGGTGCCTACTAAAGTAGCCTACAAGTAAGAACGGCGTCAGTATTTCCGTATGAGATATAGCGGTACGGATATCTCCGCCCATACTATATATAATGTATACAGGCAGACGCACAGAACGATAAAAAATTAAAAAACAGAATAAAGATGAACAAGAAAAACATTTTCGGCGCACTTGCACTCGCAACTGTTGCCGCTTTCGCAATGACCTCTTGCGACAAGTCGAAGTGTCAGGTTGACGAGAAGAAGGTAGAGAGCAAGCAGGCTGTGCCTTCAGACGCAAAGATTGCGTATGTAGAGGTAGACAGCATCATGTCGCAGTACAAGTTCTGCAAGGACTACTCGCTCATTCTCCAGAAGAAGGGTCAGAACATCCAGAACACACTCGCACAGAAGCAGCACGCTCTTGAGCAGGCTTACGGCAACTTCCAGCAGAAGGTTCAGCAGAACGCCTACACACGCGAGCAGGCAGAGCAGATCCAGATGTCGCTGCAGAAGCAGAACAGCGACCTTCAGGTGCTCAACCAGCGTCTGAGCGGCGAGTTCCAGGCAGAGACAGAGAAGTATAACAACGCTCTGCGCGACTCTATCCAGCACTTCCTCGCTGTATATAACAAGGACAAGAAGTACGGCTTGATTCTGAGCAAGGCTGGCGACAACATCCTCTATGCCGACAAGGCTTACGACATCACCAACGAGGTGATTGCAGGCTTGAACAAGGCTTACAAGCCGGCGGCTCCTGCAAAGGAGGAGAAGGCTGCTAAGAAGAAGTAAGTATTTCTGCAAAGAAAAAGTAAGGCTTCTTTACAGACAAAACGCATATAACCGGAGACAATGCTGCCAATAGCATAGTCTTCGGTTTTTTTGTGCTCGCACACTTTGTTGCTTATTTTGCAAATTCACGCTGTGAATGAAAATTTTTAAACAAAATGCCAATTTAAACACAAAAATATCTATCAAATGTTTCTTTGTATTAAAATATTTATTACTTTTGCAATCGTATTGTATGCCTTTAGTGTAAAATTGATACAATTAATAATTGGAGAGTAGTAATAGATAACTAAATAGATTCATTAACTTTTAAACTTTATAGTTATGAGAAAGACGTTACTTAACACAATGGGGCTCGTTCTTGCGTTGTTTGGCGCAACGAATGTTTATGCCCAGAGCACAGTAGAACTGCCTTACTCTATCACCTTCGATTCTACCAACGACGTTTGGACCGTGCTTGACGCCAGTCCGACACCTGGCACCTCATGGGAGTTCAATAACGATTGGGGCAACGACGGTTTCTGCATCGGCAACGCGTGGACAGCCACACCGAGCTACTGCATCAGGACCGACTCGGGCGAACCTAACGACTACTACGTTTCTCCGTCATTCAGCCTGAAGGCAGGCAAGACATACACCGTGAAGACAAGCTCGGGCACAATGTACAACACACCGGCAACACTCTCTGTAGAGTACACCACGACGCCTACCAACGCCGCTTCGTTCACAAAGCTGAGCGACATCGATATGCCGTCTTCTGGCGTGCAGTACGACAACTCGTACGACCTCACCGTTCCTGAGGACGGACTCTACAGCTTTGCGTTCCACGCTACAAATACTTCTGCCGGCGACAAGAGCAACTGGGTTTATCTCTACGCTCTCGGCTTCAGCGTCGAAGAGAAGGTAGGTGGCGAAACTCCTGACCCGGGTCCTGATCCTGATCCCGACAAACCTGATCCACCAGTAGAAGACCAGGAGGGCACATTGCCTTATGATATGACATTCGACTCGGCAGAGAAGTTCGCCACATGGACCACGATGGACAACAGCGAGACACCGGGCGTGACATGGGCTTACACCGCTTCTGACTTCGCCGGCAAACCGGCTGCACACATGGGCGTAGACGCTAAGTCTGAAACATGCGACTGGCTCGTTTCGCCGAAGTTCGAGCTGAAGGAAGGCAAGTCGTACACGATTACTGTAGACGCTGCTTCGGGTCCGAACAACGAGCTGAACCTCATCCTCGACTACTTCGTAGGCAGCAAGTCGGCTGACAACCAGAAGACCATCGAATGGATCGGCTCTAAGCTCCCCGCAACCGTAGGCGAGAGCGGCGAGGTGAAGAACCAGTGGACACTCGACGCCAACAAGGACGGCGTATACCTCTTCGCGTTCCGCGCACTCAACTGGGGCGCCAACAACGCTAACGACGCTATCAGCATCTACTCTGTGAAGATAGAGGAGAAGGCAGACGGCGAGCCCGATGCTCCGGTAGCACTTCCGTACGAGGTTTCGTTCGAGCAGGAAGAGAACGTAGCTGCATGGACAGCAATGGACCGCAGCGGCAACACCGGTTCTACGTGGAGCTGGAACTCATGGGGCTATCAGGAGTACGATACCGACTGGAATCCGGTGGGCGACCAGCATCCTTGTGTAAGCTTCAGCAGCGACTGGAACACCGACGCCAACGACTATTGGGTATCTCCGGCGTTCGCTCTCGAGGCAGGAAAGACATACGTAGCGAAAGCTCATACAGCCAACAACCGCAGCTGTCTTGAGTCTGGCACAACATCGTTCACAATGAAGCTCGGCACAAACAAGAAGGTGCAGTCTTCGTTCGACCAGACTCTCGGCTCTATCGAGCTCAACACAGTATACGACCGCGACCCGAGCACATTCGAGTTCAGCGTACAGGAGTCGGGCAACTACTATGTAGCGTTCCACATCAGCGATACAGAGGGTGCAAACGCTTACGGCTACATCTTCGACTTCAGTCTGGCTGAGAAGGAAGGCGCAGCAGAAGAGCCCGTGGCTACAGCTCCGGTTGCCGACCTCACGGCTACCGAGGTTATGACACGCTCGGCTGTAGAACTTGCTTGGACCAACCCGACTAAGGACGTCGACGGAAAGGATCTGCCGGCTGACGCAGCGCTCACCGTTAAGGTTTACGAGGGCGAGGAGCTTCTCGCTACACTGGACGCTCAGACTCCGGGCAGCGAAGGCACATACACTAAGGAATACACAGCTGACACATTCGCCGGCGAACACAACTACAAGGTGGTTGTAGTTTACAAGGAGAAGGAGTCGGACGCAGCTACAGCAATGCTCACAGTGGTGGTTGACGCTATCAACGGCGTGGTTGTTCCGACTGATGCAAAGGTTTCGGTTCACACTCTCGGTGGAGCAGCGGTTGGCAACAACCTCTCAACACTCGGCAAGGGCACATACATCGTGACCATGAAGAGAGCCGACGGCACTATGAAGACCGTGAAGGTTACTAAGTAACTGAATTCTCATAATTAATTAATTGGGCCGCTCTGCATACCAGTATGGGATGTGGAGCGGTTTTTTATTGCTTTTGGGCGAAAAAGAATATACGGTGGGTAGCAAATAGTACGTAATAATTAATATTTCTTTGCAAAAAGGTTTGGTATATGTGAAAAATGCTGTATATTTGCAAATGTTATACCACTTAAAAACAGTAACCTAAAAAATTATAGCTATGGAAGAAAAACTTCAGTTCGTGCCTTCTTTGAAGGACGCATTCGCCATCGGCGTTAAAAATCTTGTGCCGATTGTTCTCTCTGTGTTGCTTTGGCTCGTAACCGTATGGATTCCGTACGTCAATGTGGGCACTACGATAGCCTTGGCTACGCTTCCCGTGAAGCTCAGCAAGGGCGAGATGATCAGTCCGATGTTCATTTTCGACTCCGAGTACCGTCATTGCATGGGCGAATACTTCATTCTTCAGGCGCTCATCAGCTCCGCCGTGTCGGTAGCCTGTCTGTTCCTGTTAATACCGGCTGTTGTACTCTCGTTCAGTTGGATGCTCGCTGTCTATCTGCTTGTGGGCAAGAAGATGAATTGGGCGCTGTGCCTCTCCGAGAGCAACCGTCTGATGATGGGCTATAAGTTTAAGGCGTTCTGCTTGAAGTTTGCCGTAAGCCTCGCTCTGCTCGTTGTTTCCTACGTTCTCTTCAGCATGTTCGGCGCCATCGCAAATTCGTTGGGCGTACTTGTTGTGCTTCTGTGCGTTCTTGCCGGCGTTTGCGTAATGCTTTCTGTCGATGCCGTAATCTATCGTGAGCTTGTGCTCAGTGAGGATAAGGTTGAGGAAGCTAAGCCAGAAGAAGCTCTTTAACGAGTGAATTGCAATGCAATAGGCATCGCTTCGCGTTCGGAATCTGATCGGTTCGCGTTCGGAATCTAATCGGTTCGCGTTCGGTGTCCGATTGGATTGCGTTCGGTGTCCGATTGGTTCGCGTTCGGAGTCCGATCGGGTTGCGTTCGGTGTCCGATGATTTTTCGATAGCAAAACATTCGTAAAACCACTGCCAATAGGCAGGAGTTCTCTGAAAGAGTAAAGATTAAAGCATAAGAAAAGGCTGACTCTTGCTGCGATTTTGCAGCTTAAGAGTCAGCCTTTTTTAGTAGCGGAGGTCTCCGGCCTCCGCCGCAAGCAATAATGTTGCAAAGTGTTTACTATCCAGCTTGGCGTTGCTAAGTGGTTACTATCCAGCTTGGTGCTGCGGAGGCCAGAGACCTCCGCTACGTAGTGAATTAGAAGTCGACGACCGTGATGCCTGCTCCGCCGAACTGCACGTGCTCGTCTTTGCATTGCGTCACGTTCGGCACCGACTGCAGATACTGTCTGATGAGTTGTCTGAGTATGCCGTTGCCCTTGCCGTGAAGGATGCGCACGCGCGACATACCCACGAGTATGGCGTCGTCAATGAAGTGCTGCACGGCGTTCAGCGCCTCGTCGCCACGCATTCCGCGCACGTCGAGGTCCTGGTGGAAGTTGAGCTTGTGCTGGTCGATGGTCTGACGCGTCTCGCGGCTGATGCCGAACGTTGGCGGCAGTGTCGACTCCGGCGTCTTCGTGGTGTGCTCAAGGCGCGATGTCTTCACCTTCGTGCGCACGTCGCCGAACACCACTGTTGCCTCCTTGCCCTCTACCGACTCCACGCGACCCACCGTCGTGAGTCCGCGCATGCGCACCGTGTCGCCAGCCTTAAAGGGGTGTTGAGGCGTTGAGGTGTTGAGGTGTTGAGATGTTGAGGAGTTGAAGAGTTGGGATGTTGAGGTGGCTGGGTTCGCCGCGTTCTCCTTCTTCTCCTTCTTGCGTTTCTCGCGTCGCTCCTTGCGCTCCATAATCTGGCGCATCTTCTTCTCGATGAGGTTGTCAGCCGACTTCGTGTCTATCTCGTTCACGTCCTCCTTAAACGCTTTCAGCTCTTCGCGCAGACGCTTCGTCTCCTCCTTCTCAGCCTGACACTCGCGTATCTCGCGGATAGTGTTCTCGATGTTGCGGTTGCTCTCCTTCAGCAGTTCCTGCGCCTGCTCCTTTGCCTGGCGCAGAATCTCCTTGCGCTTGCGGTCGAGCTCGCGAATCTCCTCCTCGTATTTTGCGATAGTCTTCTCCAGGTCCTTCTCGCGCTGATGCACGTTCTGTCGCTTGTTCTCCCAGTAGCGCTTGTCGCGCACGATGTCCTGCAAGTATTTGTCGCTCTGTATGTAGTCGGAGCCCACGATGTCGCTCGCCTCGCGTATCACCTCGTCGGGTATGCCCGTCTTGCGCGCAATCTCGATGGCGAACGACGAGCCCGGCTGACCGATGGCGAGCTGGAAGAGCGGTCGCATCTCGTGGCGGTCGTAGAGCATGGCGCCGTTGGCTATGCCGTCGTGCGAGTCGGCGTAGTGCTTCAGGTTCTGGTAGTGGGTGGTTATCACGCCCCATGCGTGCTTCTTCACAAACTGGTTGAGCACAGCCTCTGCCATAGCGCCGCCAATCTGCGGCTCGGTGCCCGTGCCGAACTCGTCGATGAGCAGCAGCGTGCGTTCGCCCGCCTGGCGCATCATGTTCTTCATGTTCAGCAAGTGAGACGAGTAGGTCGAGAGGTCGTTCTCTATGCTCTGCTCGTCGCCGATGTCGATCATTATGTCGCTGAAGACGCCCACCTTAGAGCGCTCGCTCACGGGGATTGACAGACCGCACTGCAGCATGTACTGCAGCAGACCCACCGTCTTCAGGCACACCGACTTGCCGCCGGCGTTCGGACCCGATATGATGAGGATGTGGCGGTCGCGCGTCAACATGATGTCGAGCGGCACGATAGGCTTCTCCTGCTTCTTCAGCGCGAGCCACAAGAGCGGATGCTTCGCCGTAATCCAGTCGACCACGGGCTTCGCGTTCACCTCCGGCTCTATGCCGCCCGTGAGCTGCGCAAACTCGGCGCGTGCACGGATGAAGTCTACCTCGGCAAGCATGCGGTAGGCGTTCACGATGTCGTCCACATGCGGACGCACAAGCTTCGTGAACTCCGTGAGTATCACGATTATCTCGCGGCGCTCGTCTGCCTCCAACTCGCGTATGCGGTTGTTCGCTTCAACCACCTCCGTCGGCTCTACGAACACCGTCTTTCCCGTCGACGACTCGTCGTGAACGATGCCCTTTATGCGGCGCTTCAGAGCCGGAACGATAGGCACAACGAGACGACCGTCGCGCAGCGTCGGCGTAACGTCCTTGTCGACAAGGCCCTCGCTCTGCGCGGCGTGCAATATGCTATATAATGTACGCGACACGCTGCCCTCAGCCTTGCGCAGCTGCGAGCGAATCTCGGCGAGACGCGGCGACGCCGTGTCCTTAATCTTGCCGTACTTGTCGAGAATCTGGTCGATGCGGCGAATGAGGTCGGGGAAGGTGAGCACGCCCTCCGTAAGGTCGTGCAGAGTAGGGTAGTCGAAGTTGCCGTCGTCGTCGCTGCGATTGAGGAAGCGCACTATGCCAGCCACCGTGTCGAGCGAACGGCGCAGGTCGAATATCTCGTTCTCCTCAAGGTGCGTGCCCTCGATGCGTATGCGCTTTATCGACTCGCGCATGTCGAAGAAGAACTGCAGCGGAAAGTCGTCGGTCTCCTCCTGCATTCGGCGGAACTCGCGCGTCTGCTTCAACGCCGTGTTGATGCGCTCCGCATTGTCCGTGAAGCCCATAGCGTCCACCTTGTCCTTGCCCAACTGGCTCAGACAGTAGCCCTTCAGCAGCGAGCGTATCTCGCTGAACTGTATCTTGTTTTCAAAGTTGCTTGGATAAATCATAGGTGCAAAGTTACTGCAAACCGAAGACAATACAAAATATGCTTGCATATTTTTATTGTTGAGGTGCAGCGTAACTTATTAAGAGTTACTGCAAACCGAAGACAATACAAAATATGCTTGCTTGTTTTTATTGTTGAGGTGCAGCGTAACTTATTTAGAGTTACTGCAAACCGAAGACAATACAAAGCAAGCCCGCTTGTTTTTGTGGTGTCCGCAGCTTATACTTGTATTTCTTGCGGCTTCAGAAGCAGTAAAATGTGTCGAAACCAATGTTTTTTCGCTAATAGACGAAAAAAGTAAGCCGAAAATTTGGAGGTATGAACTAAAAAGCGTAACTTTGCACCCGCTAATAAAGCAAAGTGGAATAGTAATTCACTGCGATTGCAAGGCTACATCAATTGCGTTTCCCCTATTGGAGAGATGGCAGAGTGGTCGAATGCACCGGTCTTGAAAACCGGCGTACTGAGAGGTACCGGGGGTTCGAATCCCTCTCTCTCCGCCAAAATCAGCGTAACGAGTTGTAAAACAACAAGTTGCGCTGATTTTTCGTTTAAGGGTGCGCCAAATCTGCGCCAGAATTTTTCAGGTAATTGAACATTGGTGGTTACTTAACTGCTATCTTATACGTTTTACCATTTATGGACAGAAGATAAACTCCAAATGTCGGTACAGGAATAGAGACGTTTCCTTCCGATGTTTTTGTGTTGTATATCATTGTCCCATCAAGGGAGAACAGTTTTATATTACATCCCTTAAAAATTTGTCCTATTGATATGACACCATTTGATGAGTTTATCGATACTTCACGGTTCTCAATCTCAACAATGCCACTGCTGCTCCCAATCTCCATTACATTGCGTTGATTGACAACAACATCTCCTTCTTTGGAAACGATTGTTCCTTCGGGTATAATTATAGTATATCCCTTTTCCGAGATAAGCGGAATGTTCTCGAAATCCGCAGTCAACACCCAGTCCCCATTTTCTTCCGAAATTGTCGGTACGACTTCCTTGACTGTGAGATTTTCATTCTCTATGTTAAGCTTGATAATCGGATTTGCGGAAAGGGCAATCGGACGGTCATAATAGAATTTTACTTCCCCAAGCACATCCGTGGTATGGTTGTCAAAGAGACTGCACCAAGTGTACTGGATTGGCTTCACCGGCTCTGTGTAACCGCCTATGAAGTTGACGATTGCTTCTTCATTTACAATATCCGTACGGTATAGGGCACTTGTACTACCCGCAGGCAATTGAATCGAGTATCTCACTCCATTCTCGAAATTTATGTTTCCGCCAAAATCAATTCCTGCATAACCGAGATTCCAATCCCAGCTTACATCGCAGTAATATTCTCTAACAGGAACCCCTTCACGAAGGAGTATCGCCTTCGCGCCATCGACGGGTGCAGTTTCGAATCCGAAAAAGAATCCTATCCGGTCTTTTCTTTCAACAACAGATCCTTCTTCAACAGTGGGCGTTGCCTGACCGAGGGTCGATGGCACACTGAATTCCACTTCAAGTTTCTCGTTGGTGATGTCTGGTTTACCCTCCCTGTAGATAACACCTTCCGGTACGACAAGGTGGTATGTCTTGCCTTTCGGAAGCAGCAGGGGCGATTCAAATGTGATCACCGCAGTTCCCTGTATCCTTTTTTTTCCTACATAGTTGGAGCAGGACAACACGCCTGTTGCCACAGGATGCCCGTCAGAAAACACAGTTGCAGTTGAGTTTTCGGTGATTGAGATGGATCCATCGAATGTAAATCCGATATCAACAATAGGATAACAAACCGGACGGTCTCCAATAGTACTTTGCTCAGGTATAAGAACGGAGGCAGATGTGAACCCGTTAGATGGGGAAAGTGTTATATTCTCTGTTCTTGGAGCAATTGACACAATCTTTGTCGCGTCCTCGCTCAACGGCATTTTTGCGCCGTGATAGTAATAGTAGCTGTCCTGTGCCGACATGGATGACGCAAGGCAGAATGCTGCTACTATGAAAGTGATGAACTTCTTCATGATGTGTTTTATTATATTGTTATTTTTTGAGTTGTTGTTGAATTCTTGTTATCGGTATATGAAACAATATATATGCCGCTGACTAATTCTGGCAACTGGCAGATGTCGTCGATGACGGGACCCGAGTATACTATTCGTCCTGAAAGATCGAATGCCGATATAATACCCTCAGAATGGCAGCCCATTATATGGATATATCCATTACGATAGTCCAACCTTATTTTTTCAGTTTCTGAGATGACATTGTCTATTCCGGATTCTTTCGGATTGACAACAGCACGTATGTTTAGACCACAAGCCTTCTTTGAGGTAGCACCGGTAAAGCCACTGGTATCGACTAATAAGGATCTGGCAATCGTGCTTGGTTCAATAGGCCTGCCGTTGTAACCACATTGTGGTTCTTCAACGCCTGTCCAATATGCGCCATCAGTTTTGTCGAAGATAGTCTCTTGCCCATACCAAAGGCCAAAACCGCAGACCGGCAAGAATATGCTGTGCTCATTAGGGCCATGTATTCTCACACCCTTAACGCCATTTTCTATGGTTGGGCCATTGCACCAACACAGCATCCTCAGTTCATAGCGTTCCTGTTCATTGGGTAACCTCCAGCCGTTTCCCCACTGGTAGCGTGCCGCGTCATATTCCGTGCCGCTGATGTCGTTGCCGATATTTTCAAGGACAGCCCATTCGCCATTATTAGGATCTACTTCATACCTTTCAAAGAACTTGTAGTTTTCCCATGAGAAATCTTCACGTGGCTCCACTTCTCCCCATGCAAAGTAATCACCCTTTTCATAAGGAGAGGTTGCACCGACATTATAGGTTGCCCATAATGTGCCACTTGGAAGACCGAGATCCACATACTCATGGCCACCTATAACTCCATCAGCTCCGTCAGAGTTTGAAGATAGATCTGTAGCTGCTGTTACTCCGGTAATCGGGAGAATAGATGTCGTGGAGATTTCAACTCCACCTACTTCTTGCGCCGTTGCCGTCGGCGCATTGGCTGTTGCCAGAAATATACTGGCAGCCATCACGAGTAAGTTTTTCTTTCCCATAATAATGGATTTGTTTGTTAATACAATACTCTTTTAATACATATTCGAATAACAGCAGCAAAGAAGTTCAATACGAATGAAGGTCAATATCGGATATCTGAATTGCTATGACTCTATTTTGGGGCCTAATTTAATCAAAATTTTTTATGACACCAAACATAAAGTGTGTTTTTCTCTAAAAATACGTCTTCACAGCAAACAAGAACTGTTCGATAAAGATTTTCTTGAAAGCAGCGATGTTATTTTATCAATAATTGGGTTTGTTTGAGCCGATTTTGCGTATGTTTAACGGGTTTTTGAGCCGATTCGGCAAAAACATCTTGGGGAATAGACGAAATGGAAAAGATAAAACCAAACTACTAAAGCTTCACAATGGCGGCTCTTGTCATGCAAGTGAAAGGCTTCCAATTTCAAGGTAAGGTCTTGCGCCAGTTCTGCGCCATTTTTCGTGCAAAATAAGCGAAAATGCTTAAAGACGGCACTTGAATATCAACGAGTTACAGAAGATGGTAGAGTGGTATAAAATCCCTCTCTCTCCGCAAACAAGGGTGTAAATCAACGAGTTACGTGATTTATACCCTTTATTACACCAAAAAATGTAAGGTTGGGTGTTTTCTATTTGAATAGTCACAAGCACAGCTTCAATTGTAAAAAAGAGTGGTGGACCATATTCCTTCTCTGTGCGAGCCCACTCATCACAGCCCTTTCCTATCCATTATCTTCAAATTCTCAAAGACTTCATCAAACCAACGTGTCTTTTTCAACTCATACCCAACCTTTCTCGCTTCTTGAAATATGTATTTATTGAAAGGAAACACTTGATTTAACTCAAACTCTTCCTTGTACTCAATATAGCTATTTATTAGATAAGCCAAATCCAACTTTTCAGCAGCAAAGAAATTTTCTAGTCTCATCAACTGCTCAATATTCACCATCACTACATCCTTCACTTCGTAATCTGCTGTAACATTCTTTTCACTAATGATTCGTTGAAACTCTTTATTTAGCAAATAGTTCGGGCCTTCCACATCAAAACAATCATCGAAGTATACTATTACGGGATAGACAAATATCACACTATTGGGAGCTGACTTATCAACTTCTCTCAATATACTTGGTAACTTTTCGACAATCACATTTGCCAACTGCCCAATCCCTTTCGCATGCCCCTTGGAATTTGCGACATACTTCTCAAAAATTGCTTTTTTTATCGTCTCATAATCACCGCTTAATTTCTTTTTTGCAGCCATCTGAACATCCTTACATTCAAATACGAATATCTTATTTCGACGTCTCAGATAATAGTCTGGCATTCCCTTTCCCAGAGCCTTTTCCAGTTCTTCTCCACTATAATTCACATAATTCAAACCAAAACATTTTTTCATCAAGGAATAAAAGAGGAACCGTTCCGAGAACTCCTCACCTAAAAACGACCGAAGATTAGCATAACCCATTGTGGAATCCAACACTCCCCTCTTAACTAAAGCGTCCTTCATATCAAAAAGAAGTCCGGTATATGCTTTATCCAGAAACATCTTCATAAACATGAAGTTGTAGATATTGGGCCCTGTCTTAATCAGAGGCTTTTCCTTCATCATCAGAAAATCCATATCATGTTGATAATGCGATGGATTTAATGTTAACGAATCATAGAATCGACTAGCATCCTTCTGATTCTCACCAATAGCCATTCTGCAATTGGAGAAATCCTCTTTTCCCATTTCCAGAAAAGTCAGGAAGATCTCATCTAAATAATACTTGGCACTGGGTATATCCCTTTCTTTGCAGAATTCATCAACATATTGTGCAACCCGAGTGTTAAACTTTGGGAATTCTATCAAGAGCATATAGCACTTTATCATCAACAGCCTATAATCTCTTGGTGCTTCAATATTATTACTCTTCAAGCAATCTGGCATATAAGACTCTACAAACTCTTCTGCCTTCATATTGTTGTTAGGCAGCTTCTCATTCATTGCCAGACGCTCATCGCAACAGAGCATATATGCCAAGAACAGGTTCGACAAGTCATCCTCTGTCAATTCTTCATTTCTCCCATTATAACAAGTCAAAAGTCTGCTAATAAGCAGAAGCATAGCATATTTATCTATAAGGGCATAGTTCCCAAGGTTATATTGTTGAGCATACTGACCAACAGGATTCTTTACATCATTTCGCGTTTTCATTATCCATGGTGCCCAAATGTCGAAATCATGCTCACCAATAAACTGATTCACCTTCTTTGAGAGATTATATGAAATAAGTTCTATGGCAGTGTTTGATGGGACATTAGCCAACAAGTCTTCTATCTTATCGTGTCGGTCTGGATAGACTACGCTATAAGACAACAATACCTGCTTCTGTAATTCCATCTTCTCCATAACGTTAATCTTTATTACCATTCATCATCCTTACCATTCTGCGCTCTCTATAGAAATTATATGACCCCGTGGTTACGTACTTTGTCTCTAGCAGTCGAGCCAGCAGGTCGTCGTTTGAATTTGATTCCTTCACAATTAGCATTAATTGTTCAAAATCAAAGAACCAACTATTGAAGAAAGGATTCGTTTTGGAGTCACCATTGACTCTCTCCTCATTCAAGTATGTCAACCACTTCTGCAAATCCTTATTAAATTTCTTCACATCCTTAATGGTTTGTTTATCTGTACCATCATACTCTGCCGTCATCGATTTATTACACATTTCATCCATGATGCACTTGATAAGCATCCTGTCTTGTAGTGGTCCAAATGCACCAAGGCATACCGAGATACATTCAGCGGTTCTGTTCTGTTTCTCTACTCTTGTCATATTACCCTTTCCGTCATCCAAATCCACATGCCCATCCTTAATCAAAATGTGTGATGTTCTGAAACACTGAGCTTGCGAATCAATGAGACTCCCCAACAAATCTGCCATTATTTTGAAAGTATCTCCAGACTTTGCCTTTCTGGTCAGGCTTTTCTTCTTCATCTCAAACAGCATGATACCTTTTGTGGACTCAACCACAAGATCAGCTTCACCCTCTGCCGGAGGAATATAATCACCACAACAATGAGTAATGCCTTTTTCGTCAAGTTTCTCGTTGATATAATACTCTATCAACTTACCAACTTCCTTATCTATGTCCTTCTGTTTATCGTCTTTCTCCTGATTGCGAACAACTGTCAATAAAGCCTCAAACCATCCCCATGAACCTATTGTAGCTGGCATGGCGTATATCTTACCATTAGTTTTTATCAGCGGCTTGTTGGCGGCGTTCTCTTTTTCTTCATCCAATGGCGTTCTGAAACCATTATTCAATACGTCATCACCTGTCGCGACATCATCTAACAATTGGTCAATAGTCTTGATTTCCAGTTCATTCAATTTGTCTTTTCTTAGCTCCACACATTTCAATGCATCCGCAACAGAAAGGACATAGTTCATCAATCGCTCATATTCATCAAATGTGTATCCGTTTCCCAACACCCTTCCTGTATCGTGCATATACATAAGCACACGTTCACAGAACATTCTGGTAAACCAAACAGAATGTTGCGTCAGTCCAAAGATGCTCTCCTTATACACCAAATCCCTGAAAAACTCCACCGTGTCTCTGTCTCTGTGGAATAAATCTTCCCATACATTTCCGAAGTTCTGTACAGGGTATTTAAGGAAACAGTAATTAGTCGCTAGTTTTATAGCTTTTCCAAAAGCCTTTGCTGCCTCGCTATAGCTACCTCCGTCTGCATTGATATTTGCCAAAGCTAAGTTTACAAGATAATTGTATGGTTTTACTATTGTCACATCCTTTGGATTAGGCATATTGCCATTCATATCGGTCAAGAATCTTCCTTCTGGTTCCAAATATTCCATTTGCGACAACAGCATGTTCAAGAATCTTCTTCCACCTGCCTCGCGAATCCAGTTGATCAAAGCATCATAGACTATATCGTCATTCTCTGTCACATAGTCACAATCCTCTATCTTTATCTTGAGCCCAAATTTCCGCAACGTCTTTGCAGCCGCTGCACGTCTATGCTCCTTATCATATTCTTTCAGCCAATCTGTTTGTGGCAAAGGCATTTCTTCACTACAGGCCGCTATCACGTCTTGCCAACAAGTATCACTAAAAGTCTTTATGGCACTTTGATTCCAGCCAAGATGATTATGAATAATCTCCACTACATCTATATAGCGTTGGTTATCCACACCATCTAGTAGCTGCTCTCTCTGCAAGCCTTTACCCAACCTCTGAAAATCCCTATACAAAAATATTTCATCACTGTCTGATGGAAGTAGTGCTTTGATACGCGCATCTACATTCCCAATCTTTGTGGTCACGGGCTTAAGCAAGCCATCAACTAACTTCTTGAAATCTGCTATTGTCACCATCGCTTCCTATTTTTGTATTTTCTTAATCACCCCCTTCAGACAGTCTTCAATCAGAATATCTGCATAGGTTGTTTTATTTTTTTGTTTCTGTGCCAAGGCCTGCTCTAGATTCCTCACGAACGGCAATTCCGCATCATATACTTGGGGATATGGAACCTGTTGTAAGAAACGTCCGTTCAGAATTTGATAGAGAGCCATCACTTCTTTAGGCTGTATTATATTCACTTTATTAACTATATCCTCCATCGGAATATGACTTAATATTGGATAACTCAGGAAATCCGGTGTCTTTGTGTCACCATACTGAATAGTCAGTCTATTGGCTAAAGAAGGTAGGTCTTCGTTAAACTGACGGCGCGCCTCTTTAATATCATCATTAAGGTTTTTAGCAGCTATTTCATCCATTTTTTTTCGCTCATATTCCACGACCCAACGACTTTCTTTTGGAATATCGTTCTCTAACACATCCAAATTCATCTTATCGAGCAAACCTAGAGAAGAAACATTTGCATACATCTTGTCAATGCCACTGACAATTTTTGTTTGCATATCCTTCTGAGATAAAGAGGTAAGCGAACAGAAATGCTGAAGATATGTAGCGGAATTAACGTATGCCATATTATCACAAAATTTTCCTTCTTCCACATACTGCGCCAACTGTATTACAGCGTCCACCATTTCTTCATTACTCATATTCCACTGCGAATGCATTAATTTCTCCAACAATGAGTATGCGGGATTTGTACTATTCCTTTGTTCCTGACTCTTATATCCTTCCCACACCGCTTTCAAAGCGTCCTTATCCAAAGACATGCCCGCTGTAACAAAGTCAAACATCTGCGGTGAAACAATGACAGGGAAATCATGGGTTTTTACCAACTTCTCAAAGATATACGTAATACGGCGGTTTGTATATTCGCGTTGTTTTTCTTCCTTCTGTTTCTCAACAGCCTCATCTTCTCGCATTTCATCCAGCAATCCGTCCGCTTTCCGACCACCGTCATCAAACTCCCAATCAATTGCCGACAATTCAACATATTGAGAAAACTGCGACCTGTCTTTGTAAGTTAGACGGTCTTTTTTATACTCAATCGAAACGCCTACTGTGCTAGCCCACAACGACAAGAGAAATCTGTCAGCCAAATCTTTGTTTTCATTCTTCAGAAAATCATTGCAAACCTCATAAATCTTGCAGAAATGAGCCAAAGCAAATTTCAATATTCGGATGTTATGCAATTCAACACGTAAGCCTTTGTCTTCTTTATATGATGGAAAACATGGGTCAATCACCTTCACCGCCTTTTGAGCCGTCATGAACTCGGTAAAAGGTGAAATACAGTTCTTTCCACATAATTCCTTAAAAATGGATACTACATCAGGCTCATAAACCAAGGTTTTCTCTATCACCTTTTCTTTGAACACAAGTTTTGCCTCGTCCTTTTGCTGCATATAGGAGTTGTTGGCTATTACTACCACCTTATAGCCTCGGTGTTCAACCAGATCATTGATAGCTCCCAAAAGAGTATGAACGTCAATTGTATCTATCACGCGTTCTATATCATCAAGAATGATAACGGTTTTTTCTGTGGGAATAAGTTTATAAAGCAAGCCACTATTGTTATTGACCAATGTTTCCACGTCCACAAAATTTCCTAGCCATGATATCTTAGAAGCGAATTGTGCCCCTTTGGCTAAGGCCTTGCCAGCCTTCTCCTTTCTAAAACTAGATAGCCACGATTTCTTTTTCTCCTTTTTTGTTCCGTCAACTTCGTTGTTCTCTAGCCGTTTGTAATTATCTGCTATTCGAAGTGGCATTTCATTAACCGACTCAATACCGAATAATGACACCTTCACAGGATTCCATCCATACTGTTGCAAGGCAGGCATTACCACTTTCTCTATATGATAAGTCTTACCACAACCACATTCGCCCGACACCATCAAAGCGCCGGTACTTTCCATTGACAGATAGTTTCTTATACCGTCTAACATATTATTGTTTATTGGTTCCATAATCACTTCGTTTTTAAATATTCAATCAGTACCTCTCTTGCATAATAATAACCTCTCTCTTTACAGCGTCGTCCTATTAAGATTATTACAGCTAGGGCAATTATCCAAGCCCACCATAAGTCGTAAAACTTAGGCATGATAATACTAGCTGATACTATGGCAAGAGTTAACATAACGCGAGAAAAGGCATATTGTGCATTGAAATCTGGTACGCGAGTCTTTTCATTCGAATTTGAGTAAGACATAGCTTTGCCAAACATTTTTCCTTCGCAGGCTTTATCGTCATCAAGTTCTTGCTTCAAAAGCTTAACTGCTTTCTTGTACTCATAAAAACGAATACTTCCAAACCCTGTATAATTTCGCGTCTTGCTACAACAATTTGGTTTGGGTGCCTTTAATAGTTTATCTGAAGGCTTGCCTCCCATAAACCAATAATACAAAGGCTCTAATAACGCACTTAATGCATTTAGCATATAGCCCATCACGTATGCTAAGGACAACAATACAGTCACATTGATGTCGTTTATATCCCAATCAATTACTATTGAAAGGACAAATAATAAGACAACACCACTAATCAATGTACTAAGCACATCGTAATACTTGAAGTTCATAATCTTTGAATCTATTATTGTTTGTTTCTTAATGCAATTGCAGGATGTTTCACTGGTGCACTTTGATAAGTTAATGTTCCACTTTTTGAGGTGGAATATACATTACAGTGTTTACTAAGGAAATGCACAACAGCCCGATTTGGGTGCTTTTTGCTACCCTTGGCACTAATAACAGCACTTGATGGTTTTAGCATATTAATTACTTCTGTGGTCAAATTATGCTTGCTTCCATGGTGAGGTACTTTTAATGTACTACCAGGAATATTTTGAGGATAATCTTCAACGGCATCCTTCAATGTAGCACTGCATGCATCACCAGCCAACAAAAAGTTTCGGCCATTAGGGTGAAAAAGTAAGATCAAACTTGACATATTAGTAGGCGAATCCTCCTTTACTTCATCCATCACACTTTGGGCTTCTTCCTCTGTAGGCAATTCGTCTTCTGCATAGTTTTCTGCATCTGCCTCATCCTCTAACTCGGCAAAGTTTATAGCCATTTGATAGCATGCATCTTGGAAGAATCTCGATCTCGGGCCAATTACCATCAAAGGCATACCCACGACATCTAGCCCTAAAGTTGGTTCAACTAAATGGGAGTACCTTATTGCCTCATCTATCAAATTTCGAGTCGGATCAGTAGGGTGATTATAAACAGCCTTAGCAGCTCTTTCCAATTCACCGACATTATACTGCAACCTTCTAATATCATTTCGCATAAGGATGTCAGGTCTGCGAATAAAAAAATTGCAGATTTCCACCTGTGAATCGGTAAGTAAATCAAAGAATCCACCTTTGTGATCTTTATCAGGATGAGTGCAGAAAGCGTAGTCAATGACATATTTATTGTTCTCCTTATGCTTCACATAGACTTTGACTTTATTTGCATCACCAACATTCCCAGCATCAACCACAGCAGTCCACCACCGATAGCCATCATGGTAGTTGACTACTATAGCATCTGCATCCTTAACATCCATTATCGTAACTTCGTATTGCATATCGTAATATTTATTATTCATTAGTCACTACTGTCCCGTTAAAGTGGACTAATCGCTCTTTGAATTAATTGAAATACAGTCTATTAGGTGGTGTTTTGGAATGAAACGGACTTGATTCCGTAACTTTGCAGTCAAATTCAAATGACTGCTATGTTCCAAGACAAATACGTTTTTGCCCAGCTCACCGCTTTTTTGAACAGAACTCAGTTTAACAACTATGTTCGCAAGTATGATGGAAACCGCTATGTGAAGCATTTCACTTGTTGGAATCAGTTGCTTGCTATGATGTTTGGTCAACTGAGTAATCGAGAGAGTTTGCGAGATTTGATTCTTGCTTTTGAAGCACATAGAGCAAAGCAATACCATCTTGGATTAGGGCGTAAGCCTATTGCGAAAACGACATTTGCTTCTGCCAATCAGAATCGTGACTACCGTATCTTTGAAGACTTTGCTTTCTATATGATGGTGCAAGCCAGGAAGAAACGAGTAACGGATATCTTCAAGTTGAAAGGCAATGTGTATGCTTTCGACTCAACGACCATTCCATTGTGTTTGTCGGTCTTCTGGTGGGCAAAGTTCCGTAAGAAGAAGGGAGGAATAAAAGCACATGTGCTATATGACCTCGAATCTCAGGTTCCAGCTTTCTTCCATATCTCTACAGCATCAGTTTACGACTCAAAGGCTATGAAGGAAATTCCTTATGAATCAGGTTCTTACTATGTTTTCGACCGTGGATACAATGCATTCAAGGAGCTTTTCAAAATACATCAGCATGAATCGTTCTTTGTTGTGCGAGCCAAGAAGAATCTGCAATACAAATGCTGTAAATGGAGACGCAGGTTGCCAAAGAATATATTGACAGATGCTGTGATTGAATTCACTGAATACAATTCATACCGGAAGTATCCGGAGAAACTCAGACTCGTCAAATTCTATGATGAAGAACAAGGTAGGGAGTTTGCCTTCCTGACAAATGCTTTTCATCTAACAGCTCCTGAAATCGCCAACCTTTACAAGAACAGATGGCAGATAGAGCTGTTCTTCAAATGGCTAAAGCAGCACCTCAAGATCAAGAAGTTTTGGGGTACTACAGAGAATGCTGTGAGAATCCAAATCTCATCGGCAATCATAGCCTATTGCCTTGTTGCTATCGTACAACATGATTTGCAACTTAAGCGATCAACTTATGAGGTTCTTTAGATTCTAAGCATTTCTCTTATGGATAATACACCACTCGTAGATCTCTTCGAAAGGACTGATTTCAATAATGTCAAAGAACTCGATTGCCCCCTCTTTCCGGGGTTATTTGATTAATATTTAATTGGTCCCGATTTTAACGGGACACTAATGATCTAGCTTATCAAGAAATATCTGATTGCGAAGCTTTGCTCGTTCCAAAATATCTGGGTACTTTATCACTTCCGTATATATATTGTGGTGTTTATACTCTCTCCTCCATGTATTTCTCCGGGTCGCGCAAAAAATCCATAAGATTTATAATATACACGCCTTCTTCATTCATGTAGGTAGGTTGTAGCCCATTTACAATTACGATTCTGCGAAATCCGTCGCGAAGTTTACGTAGTGAGGCCAGTTCTTGATCCCGTTTTTCTTCTGTTTCCATCGCATAGGCCGATTGGATGTATACTCGCTCATAGCCACGGTTGCAGACGAAATCGATTTCCAGCGTCTTGCGCTGACGGGATCCATCCTCGATTTTCACTTCGGTAAATACCTGTCCTACATCCACCTTCATTCCAATAGCACGAAGCTCGTTGTAGAGCATATTCTCCATCATATGCGTTGGTTCTACTTGCCGAAATCCTAATCGGGCATTTCTCAGTCCCAAATCCTCAAAGTAATACTTAAACGGCGAATCTATGTATTTTCTTCCTTTAATGTCATAACGAGTAACACGTTCCAACACGAACGCATCCTCCATATATTCCAAGTAGAGACGTATGGTATCCACCGAAATGCTACTATGCTTTACACTTTTAAAAGTGTCTGCAATCTTTGGAGGATTGGTCAGACCACCCACACATGATGCCATGATGTCCACTAGTTCTGACAAATCGCTATCTTGACGAACTTCATATCGCTCTTTTATGTCACGCAAATAAGTATGCTCCATCTGCTGTTCCAGATAACTCACCTTCTTGTTGACATCGTTTTCTAAAACGACCTGTGGCAATCCTCCATAGAGCATATATTCACGAATCATATCTTGCGAATAGTCATCACGGAAATCTGCTACTTCTCTGAAGGTCAATGGACGCACGTGTATTTCATCTCCTCGTCCACGAAACTCAGTGATTACATCCTTAGACAGGAATTTTGCATTAGAGCCAGTAACAAACACATCCACATTGCTTATGCTTAGGAATGAGTTCAATACATCCTCAAACTCGCTGACCATCTGTACTTCATCCAGCATAACATAATATTGACCGTCTGATGAAAGACGGCTATCTATGTATTGAAGTAATGCGTCGGGGTCTCTCAAACTTTTATTCAGTCGGTTCTCCAAATTTACCCCTATGATATGGTCTTCTTTCACTCCTTGTTTTATGAGGTAGTTCTTGAAAAGGGTGAACAACAGGTATGACTTGCCGCATCTGCGCATTCCTGTTATCACTTTTATCAACCCATTCCCACAACTGTGGATAAGTAGATCCAGATATTTATCTCTACGGATTTCCATATTTCTATTCGCTTATTTTGTGTAAATACACATTATTAACGACCACAAAGTTAGCCTTATTCCTTTGTACACGCAAATTTCAAGGCAAGAAAATGAGTCAATGGTAACATTTTTAACTCTTACAAAGCAGTTTTTCCTTCATACAACCCCGATAGACATTATCAATAGTTGAGGCATCTCAAAGATGTATGCTACCCAAATTATCAAGAATACCAATGGCGAAGACTTCACTATGGCGGCACTTGTCATGCAGGTGAATGGCTTCCAATTTCAAGTTAAGGTATATATTGCTTTGGATGAAGGCTCTGATTACTACCGTATCTATGGAGAAAAGGATGGAATGACTAAAGAATATCATCATGATATTTCTTTTGATGAACTTGGCGATGTACTTGACTCAATGATAGAGACAGGAGGTATGACCAAGGAAGAATACTGAGCAAAGGTAAAAGACTTAGTCTGTAGCCTCTGACATTAAATCTTTTGGTGCAAAGTTAGTGTTAAACACAAGGAAACTGTCTTTATTCTAATGGTTTTATACTAACTTTGTACCAATAATAGGATATAACGCTACATCGTGCTACAAGACGCTACAAGTAGGCTACATATTTCAATGCCTATAAAAGTTATGTAACATCTTGAAAATCAATATTGCTACATGAAGATACAACTTTCAGAGTCATATCTGACTTATAGGCATTTGAATAATAATGGTAAGATAGTGGTCATGGTGTAGTATTATCCCCCTTTCATAAGGGCAATTCATAAACATAATACAAAGGCAATGAGATAATAAACAGAAAACTATGGCAACCGACTTGTTTGAAAGTAAGAAGCGAGTGTCGTAATGCCATAATCTCCTCAAAGATTTGAGGGGTGGAGTAGAAAATAGAGTCGATAGATTTCTTAAAATAGTTAAATTGTGTAACAAAAGTTATTCATACACAGTGTTTTAAGACGTTTTGTCTTGCGCCAGTTCTGCGCCATTTTTCGTGCAAAACAAGCGAAAACACCCAAGGACGGCACTTGAATATCAACGAGTTACAGAAGATGGTAGAGTGGTATAAAATCCCTCTCTCTCCGCACAGAGTCCTGTAAGTCGAAAGATTTACAGGACTTTTTCTTTTTACGCTTTTAAGTAGTCCTCCTTTTGATTTTTGGGTTACCACTATATAAAAGTGGTAAGTTACCACTATATAAAAACATCTATCTTTATAGTTATATATTTAGCTTTGCAATAAACTATGAGTATATTATACGGAACAAAAATAAACTAACTGCTTGCCAATACCGCACCGACAGGCCTATTGTTTGCTGACTGGCTAAAGAAGAAAGGCTATCCAGTCCAACTGCAAAAGAAATACAGAGACTCTGAATTACTGACTGCGATAAGCAAAGGTGTGATGTACCGCACAGTGGGCGTTTGAATGCTTATGATGCCATAGCGTCATATAACAAACAGATGGGTGGTACGATGCTGTAAAAATTACTGCAAAAATAGTCGCACCATATGACTATTTTTGCAGTGATTTCATTCTGTTCTTTTATTTCTAACCAAGAACTCTATGGGGTACCATATATCCAACTTTCAGAGTCATATTTGACTTATAGGTATTTGAATAATAATGGTAAGATAGTGGTCATGATGTAGTATTCAGGCAAAGATAAAGAGACCGGAAGACCGATAGAGGTTTACCAAATTACCATGAAGCATAAAACAAGGAAAACAATGCTCCATAATACTTAAAACCTAATGGGGTAACAATAACTCTTTCATTTGAAATCTCAATATAACCACGTGAAACACAAAAATCCAATGGGGAAGAATAATAAGTGGTAGCATCACATCCCAATAATTCACTAAGTTTCTCCAATGAGAAAGAACCATTATAAGCACTAATGGCTATATATTTTGACGCAAGTTCTTTGGGTGGAAGTTGATAAACATATTCTTCATCATAAGATTTCATTGCCAACAAATCATTGAACGACTTTTTAAGTTTGCCGATATTATAGGATACACCATTTCGGCTCATACTCTGGGCAGAGATGCCAAATCCTTTATAAGCACCAGCATTCATCATTCTTTCTCTTAAATAAGAACTCACGCCTATGTCATTTGCCCTTTTTGAGAATGTGTTTTGTCCAAAACGAGCATAATACCCCAAATCACATAAAGAATTATATAGAAAAGAATAAGAATTATATAGTTCATCCTTAGTCATATGGTCTTCTTCTCTTATCATATTGGTACGTAGTTCATAAAGGGTTACTTGCTCTGGTTGCAAACATTTTAAGACAAACACATCTTGGCGAAGACTTTCAACCGTTTGCCCTTTCAATCCATACATCATATCTAAGTTTACGATGCTAATACCTTTGCTATGCAACATAGATATTGTACTTTTCATCATATCTACTTTTATAGACTTACGATGATTGCATAACAAGACATTTTCCATAGTGGACTGAACTCCAAGTGATACTCTTCTGAAACCTGCGGATCTCAATGTTTCGATTTTGGAAACCGATAAAGTATCAAATGTAGTCTCTATGCTTGGCATAAAACTTTCTGATATATTTAAAGCAGCCCTAACCTCTCTGCATAAGTCCATAAGCAGTTCAAACGGCTTGTCATTCAAGGCTGTTGGTGTTCCCCCACCAACATCAAATCCACAAAGTTTGATTGATGGGTATTTTTTAATAAAATTCCAAATGTCATGTTTTAATGTGGCTATATACTGTTCCTGCAGCTCCTCACTTGGACAAAGCATCCTTGTGTATTCACAAAAAGAACATAAGCCCTTACAAAAAGGAATGTGAATATAGAAAGACATTTCTTTTTCTCCAGAAAAAGACAACTCTCCTGATATGCGATATACTTTCCAATCATCAGGAGAGAGAGGATAAGAGGTATTCCAACGAGAATCATTCTTCCTCTTTTCGAAAATGTCACTAAGAACTTCCATTCTATCAATAAATTAATAAATGATGTTATCACTATAAAAACCTTGACGAAGGTATTCTCCATCAAAAACAAGGGAAGACTCACAATATCGCGGATTGGCATAATTGCGCATATAAATTTCTAATATCTTCAAGTCTCGATTATAAAGATAATTACTACATTTACAATTTACTCCCCGATCCTTAGCACCAGTGAAATAGACATGTGGTAATTCTGAGAAAGGAATATCATTAATATCCACAAAATGTTCTTTGCAAAAGTCGTTTACAGGCATAAGAGCTACAAAACCGATACGATGAATACCCAAATCCAAAGTCAGATTAAGCATCTTTTGAACTTCTTCTTTGTTATCAATATAACCCTTCACAAGATTGCAGCTAAAATTTACTATCTGCTTATTCACGCCTTTAAACTGAAATAACTGTGTTGATAGTTTGCATCTATATAATTCAGATAAGCGCTCAGTATCATAATGATGCAAAGACATAGATATACTATCCCAACGTGGATGTTGCATCAAGTCTTGCGCTTGATCCGTAGCTCCATTTGTATTGAGATGTAGGTGTACATCATCAAAACGTTCTTTTTCTATAGCACTGAGAATACGCACCACCAATGGTGACACCAAAGATGGTTCTCCTCCTGTAATATTAACCCGGTTAACAATAATCCCATTGTCTTTTAACTCATGTATGATGCAAATCAGTTTATCAACGTCAAATGGAGATGTGGAATTTAGGCATCCCGCATTACTACAAAAAGGACAATGAGCATTGCAACCCTTTGTAACTTTCACAAAAAGATTTACTGATGGGGATATTGGATGACCAGGTATCCCCATCATATTGCAACTTGTCTTTTTTATTAATATACTTTTATTAAAAATCTTCATGAACGAAGTGATTTTATGAGCTCTTTTCTTTCAGTTTTTTTTATTAGCTGCTTATTTTTCAGTTCTTTTTCAGAAAAAATTACGCTAAAATCAGCCGAATAGCTAAAAATGAACTATTTATGAGTTTTTC
>OGLX01000312.1_pt1 | contig 36308 bp, 45 predicted proteins | sample 1572821 | NCBI WGS metagenome assembly OGLX01 (sample SAMEA2581908, study PRJEB24529) | metagenome | biome: Human gut stool | place: China | collected 2011 | reverse complement strand
AATAACATGATTCTATAATCAAAATCTCCGCCATTTCTTTTTCCCCACTTTGTCTTAAAGTGTTCCTCCATCATGTCAAGGTAGAACAGCGGTTCTTCTTTATCGTCTACTAAATCATCTTTTGCCATATCTGTATCTGGATTGCGTATCATTTTCAGAATATTTTCAGCTTGGCTTTGTGTAACCATCGGATGTTTCTCTTCACGGTACTTTTGATATTTCTTAAAAAACTCCTTAATTAAAAATATAGATAAGCAAATGTCATGGTCTTCAAAAATATTCTCTTTGGCTCCGTAAATGCTTTCGTATATTTCGGTTACCAATTTCTCAACATCCTCGTCTTTATAATCTAAGAGAGATGATTGGTTCCTAAAATTATAGCGGTTGGCTTTCTGCTCCTTGGTTCTAGGAGGTATATTATATATATTTAATTTATTATAATTATTAGGAGCAGAAGTCTGATTATCTTTATCTGTATAAGATAAAGTCTTTTTTTCTTTATTATCAATAAAGTCTGGTTCTGTTTTCTCTTGAAAGTAATCATTGTTATTATGATAATCATTGTTAGTAGGTAATGTTAAAGAAGTGCTTCCTTCTGTAATTCCCGAATTACATTTTTCGTCATTCCCTTGGGAATTACATTTTTCGTTATTCCCGTTTGCTTCATTTTGAAATTCATAAACAATTTCTTTTTCAAGTTCACTTTCCCAAACAGCAACAGCCTTATTGATATTTTCCCACAATGGGCGAATATGTACTGTAGGCATGGAATTAAACTTGTATTTTGCGAGTTCAACAAACCCTCTATTTTTCAGTTCTTTAATTGCCTTATCGTATTGGCGTTCTGTAATTCTAATTTCTTCTTGCCAATCTTTTCTTTGTTTTGCAATCCAATAATGGCCGTCTTTAAAAATGCGCACTTTTCTTCTTTTATTTTTATCCTCAGAAAACCAATATAAAATTCTTGATAATAGCGTACCCTCAATCAATCCACCAGCAATATCAATATATTTGTGTGGTGTATGATTACATTTCGCGGATGAAAGAAACGCTACTCTTGCTTTTATTTCTTCTTGTGATACTTCTCTGATTTCAGAATTCATATTAGATAACCTCCATGTCGTTAATGCGCGACTACTTTCTTGTCGCAGACCCATGATTTATAAAAACAGTGGACAGACGTATCATGGAATTACGCTTTTCGGCGGCCAACCTAGCCCACGGGTTTTACCAATTTTTAAATACCATATTCTTATTTATTGTATTTTGCCCTATCCATGTCGGATTTTATTCTTACCCATTTATCAATCTCTTCCATTGTTTCGCAAAGATTTTTCATCATATTAATTCCAAACATAGGAATATGCCCGCATTCAGAAACGATTTTGAAATCTAGGCTTACAGTTCCTTTCTTTTGTTCTTTTCCGAGATCAAATCCATTTAGTAAAAAATGATATCTGCTATGCAGTTTTCCTGGAAGCAACAGCAAGTTATTTATGTCATTATTGCTTCTATCAAAGTCTATATGGTGAATTACATAACTGCTGTCAAACTCAATTCCATAGTATTCTTTGTAATACTTCCGATAATTAAAACTCTTTGCCATAGATTGATACCTGCCTTTCGTATAAAAGAGTGCCTTGAACTGTATGTAAATCAACAGGCAGGAGGCAAGGCATTTCCGCTTTTCGATGATCGGTCTAGCCTGTTGGTTTTACCAAAATTAACGATTAAAATAAAAAAGAGCCGCCAAGTAAGATAAAAAATTCCTCACGATTGAGAAATGTTAATTTCTTCTTAGCGGCTCAAAAATCAAGACCGTGTGTACTTCTTCATTGAAGAAATTATACCACACAATCAGTCAAAAATCAATATGCCGGGGATGGATTGAAACGACTATTCGTTTCATTTTGAGCTTTGGTCACGGCCTTTGCAATCTCGCTTCCGTCTAAAATAATGCTGTTCATAATGTATTGCGGATTTTTGGTTCCGCTGTTCATACTCATTGCCATTGCAACGCCCTGGGCTACTGCTTTTGTCATTTCTTCTTTTGTAAGTCCCATGCTTCCGTCCGAACTGGAAACAATGCTATCTGCAATCTTTTTCATGGTTCGTGGATTTTCCAGAGGAAGAACTGCCTCGGTACCAGCTTCACCGATACCAATTACTTGTGCACCATTGAAAAGACCACCTTTGGCATACCAATTAGGCTTGTAAACTGGTGTAGAACTGGTTCTTCCACCGCCAAGATCATGTTTTCTCCACTCTGAAATATAATAAGTCAGAGTTGGTAAATGTACTTGTTTCATGCCATCAGCGAATGATTGAGCAGTTTCCCGACCAATTGATGTAAGATTAACATTAAATAGCCTTTTAATTTTATCCGAAATCCCAGACAAATTGGTTTCTGTATAAGATTTCATTTTCCCAGTTTCCGTGTCAACTTTACCAGAAGCCTTTTCCCAAATCTGGTTTGTATTGATTAGAACAGAAGACCAATAACTTTGAATGGTTGTCATAACCTTACCCATTACATCTTTTGTATCGGTGTCCATGGTTCCGAGAGCTGTCGATACAGCACTTGCGGAATTTTCCCAGTTTGTTTTGGAGTTGGTTTCAACATCATCATTCGTGTTCTTTATCTTTGACCAAATGGAAGGCATTGTGCTTTCTGTGCTTTTTTTCATTCCAGCCATTGCCGTGCTTACAGCTGCACTGGCTATTCCAAAACCAGTCTTAGAGTTTGAAGAAATGGATTTCGTAGCTGTTTCCACTGATTTGCTCATTGTTGATGAAGATTTTGGAACATCTTCTGAAAAAGCTTTAATAACTTTTCCTGTGTCAATTCCCATCTCTGCCATTTTATCCATCAAGGCTTGGAATGCGGCTCTGGCTGTTGCACCAGATGATTCTTGTTGCTGAAGGACAGCACTTAATTCATCAAACTGCGTTGGAGTGATTACCGCTTGATTTGAAAGTCTTTCTAATGCAGATTTCGCATTATCAAATTCTGTCCCCATCGTACCGATATATTCATTAATATTACTTACATGAGAATTTGTAGAAGTATCGGATTCTTCCATTGCCTGTTTTAATGCTTGCTTAAATGTATCGGAAGAAATTCCAAGATTTTCAAGTGATGTTTCTACGGTTTGGAGCTGTCCATCAAAATCAAATGCATTGTCTTTCACATTTTTTAAATCACCGCCAAGACCGATAAATTTATCCCCGGAAATTCCAGTTTGGTCTTCAAGGATTTTTAATGCTTTTCTAACAACTTCAAAATCGTTAAATGCGTCAGCTGTGGAGCTTTTAAAGTCCATAGCTTTTTTTACCTGTCCAAGACCTTCCACGACAAATGCAGTCGCACCCAAATTAGTTGCGTATCCCCAAAATCCTTGGAATTGTCCACCAGCTGTTTGTGCGACATCACCGAGATTTTTTATCTTTTCTGCAAGTGTAGTAAACCCGCCATTTCCTGCTGCTTCTGCTTCATCCCCTAAATCTTTTATTGCTTCTTTTGCTCCACTTGTGCCATCTCCAAGTACATCTGCTAATTTTTCAGCAATCATTTCAGCGTTTTTCTTTTCAGCTATTTTCCCTGCAATGTGTCCCACAAGTGAACCAACAAGAGTTCCAATACCTGTGATATTTGCTATTTTTACTGCAATAAATGCTTTTGTAAGCCATTCTGCAAGATGTCCAGCTATCGGGTGCTTTTCCTCTAATCCATCGAATAATCCGTTTAATGCACTGGTAAGGCCAGTTAATAGCAGATCAGCTGCGGTACTAAGGATTTCACCCCATGGCAATTCACCAAGGAATGTTCCAACTCCTTGTCCGAACTCATAGAAAGTGTCTGTAGTGAGAGAATCTTTTAATGCGGTACACAGGTGAGATATAAAATCTCCAAGAGCCTGTCCATTTTCTTTCCAGTTTGTTTCTTTGATGAATTTAGCGATTCCATCTCTTATCTTGGTTGCGAGATCATCCCAATTAAATGTTTCGGTAAATGATTTTAAGCTTTCAAACGCCCCATTCAGTAAACCGGAAAGAGCGTCTGCAATTGTGTTCATGTCTATCTTTTTGATTGCACCATTTAAGGCATTTCCAAGTGCGGTACCAAGCTTACTCCATCCGGTAATTCCAGCACCATCCTTTTTCGACATATCCTTTACAAGGCCAGAAAGCATTTTCCAAGATGCCATAAAACTGTTCCCAATTAAGTTTCCAAGACCTGTCCAGTCAATTTCCTTTATAGCACCTTTTAAAAGTTGAGACAGTTTTGCCCCTATTCCGGAAAAATCTATTCCTCCTTCTCCGAGCAACAGGTTTAGGGTATTTACTGCCGTGTTAATTCCAGCTCCAAGCAATCTTCCCATTAAGTCAAAATCTATACCGCTAACCATGGAATTGAATGCCGTGGTAAATGCATTTACAAATTCGGTTATTTTCGGGCCAACATTATTCCAATTAATAACTTCGTATATTTTTTGCATTCCAACATTTATCATATCTGCAATAGTAAAGCCTAGTCCCTTCCAGTCTTTATTGATAAATGCTTTTCTGATTTTAGCAGCCCATTTATTGATTGGTGTTTCGTCAACAGTCAAAACTTCATCCAGTGAATCTTGTATTCCAGCAAAACTATCTGCTAAATCTCCAAGTCCAGAACCAAGACTTTTAGATTCAGTTCCAGAATTATCGGAATTATCTGTAAGCTGATTTAATTGGTCGAATGGCAATGCAGAAAGTGCCTTTTTTAATTTCTTGGCAGATGATGTAGCGTCATCAAGCCCGGAGGAGGCATCGTCACCAGCTGTTTCTATACCGCCTAAGTTAGATACAATATCACTAACTCCACTCTGCGAGCCTTTTAGTTTCTTACCCATCAATACATACATGAAGTTGCGGAATGCATTTGCGGCTTGCATAAGCTTTGACATGAGCGCATTAAGTGCTTGAATAGCCGGAAGGATTCCAGCAATTAAGCCTTGCCCGATTACTGCGGAAAGTGACTGGAAATTCAGAGTGAGTAAACGAACCTGGTTCGCCCATGTGCCAGATGTCCTTGCGAAATCCCCTTGCACATCACCTGTAACTGACATTAAATAGTTATATCGAAGAGCTACTTTTTCAGCTTGAGACATTGCATTATAAGATGTTGTAATTCCCCTTGAAAGAGCATAAGCCTCCATATTTGCAACGGATAAATTAATACCCAATTGTCTTAAAGGCTCAATTTCCCCGGAAATTCCAGAACGTATTTTCTGAAAAGCAGTATCGGTATCAACATTGTAAAATGATGCAATATCCCCGGCTAATCCAGCAAGAGAAATTGACATTTTAGAAGCTGCATCTTGCGCAACACCAGATGATTTCATCATTGCCATCATGGTTCCAGAATATTGCTTTGCTGCCAATTCTGATAATCCAAATTGTTCTTTGGCCGTAGAAGCAAATTTGTAGGCTTCATCTGCCATGCTTCCAAAGGAAACATCTACAACATTTTCGATTTCTGTAATAGCAGAGCCAAAACCAATTGCACTTTTTCCTAAATTTGCCAGACCACGAATAGCCTTAAAACCGATAGCAGTTTTAAGCAAATTTCCGAGATTAAAAGAAGCGGTTTTAATTCCAGAACTACTATTCCCGAGACGTTGAAACCATCCAATAATGCCTTTTACCCCGGTTCCAATTATAGAAGAAGTTTTACTAACAATATTACCAAGGCTAGATGTTGCAGATGATAATTTAGAAAACGCACTGGATATAGAATTTGTAGCGGAATTCACTTTACCGCCAGAATTTGCCAACTTTGCTAGTGCTTCCGTCATGCGGATTGTGTTATCACTGATTTTAGGTGCAGTTTTCATCACGTCAAAGAAAGATAATACTTCCTTTGCTAGTGTTCCAAGTTGGCTTGACGTTTGTCCGATTTTATTTCCAGAGCTTGCCAATTGTGCAATAGACTGAACTAACCTATTTACAGGTTCAGATATATCGCCAACGCTCGTAAAACTCTCTACGATTGATTTAAGATTTCTTCCAAGCCCAGGCAATTCAGCAGATACATTCGCAATATATTCACCAGAATTGGCTAGTCTAGCCATTGAATTGACAAAACGATTAACACTGGTAGATACATCTGGAATCTCTGCCAAATTGCTTAATTGATGGATTATTTCTCCAAGTTTCCCAGAATCAAATCCACTAACATCAACCTGGCTAAGCCTGTTGATTGAGTTGATAACTGCATTCAGACCAGAACCTTTATAATCTACTCCACCCATTGTCTTTATGGAATTTGAGAATTTTCCAATTCCATCAGCAATGCTTGTCATTTTCCCTATATCAAGTTCTTTTAGTTTTCCAAGTTCCCTTACACAACTACGCAATCCGTTTGTATTAACTCCGCTTAATGCGGAATTAACTTCTGTGAGTTTATTTGAAAGATTAGTAAGCGCGCGTACTGCTTTTTCTGTGCTACTGCTAATCTGTATATCAAGGGTATCAATGGTATTGTCAGCCATTTTATTTATCCCTCCTTTTTTACAAAAAAATAAAGGGCAGACAAGACTTATTCATCCTGCCTGCCCTTTTCATGGTTAAGCTCAAAGTTTGCCTGCATGAATTGCAAGCTTGCCAAAAGTGCGTTTCTCTGTTTTTTCTTTTCTTCTTCGGAAAGTATACCTTCCTGTTTACGCTTTTCTTCCTCTGCTGATTCCAGTAAAGGTTTTTTCAAATACTCTGCTTTGGATTTTTTCCCCATTAAAGCATTTGCAACAGCTGTGAATGTGGCTGATGTTTCGTAAATGCCAGCTTGCCAAAGTTCATCGTCTTTTCTCTTTTGGCGTATCTTTTCAGCTTCGAGATAAGGTTTTAACTCTGCTGGAGTAGAATCCATAAATTCTTCTTTAGATACACCGATAGAGAGATATAAAGGAAGAATCTCTTGGTAAACAACTTCTCGAAAAGTTAATTTTTCTTTTTGTGATCCTGCGGAAGCTTCGTTGCATTCTTCTCCACTGCCTGTGCTTCTGCTACTGCATTCAGCAGACCGGATAAAAAACCATTTTTCTCCAATTCTTTATCAAGAAGTTGGTATAAATCAAATCCGCTTTTAGGATTTTCCTCGGTTCCTTCATCTTCGTAATCATCCAAAAGGTCACAGACTTTATCAAGAACAGCTTCTTTTTCAGAATCACTTTCATACCCAAACTCTTCCTTGTGCTTCTTTTGAAGCCCAGCGAGAAGCAGCTCTGGGAGAAGAGAAATCATCTTCTGAAGGCTTCTCTCTTTTCCGTCTGTAATTCCCTGTACCTTGTCCAGCACATCTGTTTTTGTAAGAAGTCCGTATCCGAATACAACCTTATATTCTTTTCCATGTACATTAAAAGTTACCATTTTATAATCCTCCCGATATATTTTATTAGCTAAGTGCCATTGCGCCTGTGGAATCCGCTACTGCTTTTGCTGTGTCTAAAGCCTGTGTAAGCTCTTCGGAAACAACTTTTGTATCAAGACCTTTATATTCCTGAATAATGAGAGACAGCGGAATTGTTGCTGCTTCATTCTGTCCAATATCAGACAATGGAATGTTTTTTCCGGGGTCTGCGATAACAAAGAATGCATCAGCGAGGTCTGGAAATACAACTTCAAACCAAACTCTAAATCCTTTTGACTTTCCTGTTGCCGCATCAGTCATAAGCTTCTTTAGTGCCGTGATAACATCAGCGTTAAGGTTGAAGGTTACATCCCAAGTACCGCCAGTATCCTGTCTACCGGACGCATACTGTGTAATGAAGTCTTCAAGAGCTGATACGTCAATCTGCTCTGTGTCAAGAGAAATTCCACCGATGGAACTACATCTTTTTAACCATGTGAATGCAGTTGGCTTTGTTCCTTTAGCGGTTTCAACACCGTAATGAAAAGTTACGCCAAGTGTTGTTAAATCTGCCATTTTGATAGGCTCCTTTCTTTAATTCAAGTTTTATGCACGTAACCCTGTGCCGGGAGATAGCGGATCACCGCCTTTCTACTCTTCTTTGTCTGTTTTCAGTTCTGGTAATCCTGCTACAGATGTAAGCAGTGATAAAAAACCAGAAAGCAAAGATGCGGATAAAACCATTTTCCAATCAACGCTGCCAATAACAGTTGCGGTTCCGATGGTTGCTATTGCTGTTTGTGCGACTGTTTTTACAGCTCTAATTCCTGCTGCTTTCAGCCAAAGTAATTTGTCTGCTTTCATTTGGCGTTCTCCTTTCATATTTTTTGGTAAAAAAATAGAAGCATTTCTGCTCCTAATCTAATAAGGTTCCTGTATATATTCGGCTGTATCGGCTCACAAGCTTTTTGATTCCACTGTCACCAAAAAACATGGGTTCCGGGCCATATGTACGACGGAATCCCATGCTCACCATAGCTTTGTGACTTATCTTGTCCAATTCATACACTCTGGTTAATGCTTTGCTACCAGATGTGAAGCAATTTACTTGAAATGATGGCATTGTTGCACATTCATCCCCTTCAAGGTCACCTCTTGTAATTGGATTTCCAAGCATATAAAGCTGTGCATATGCTTTTTTACCGGAAGCATTTGTTTCACTACCATCCATGGAATAATTGTCTGCGCCAGTAATCTTAGAAACAGCCGCTCCCCACCTTGAAAAAACTTCCAATACAGGAGATTCTATTGTCTCTGGCATATCTGTCACCTCACAATAAAAAATGCGCCCACCTTCATAGTGAACGCATTGCATATCTTGCTACAATTTAACACTGTAATGATAACATAATTGTTTAGTATCATTCAGTATATTATAGTATCTTCTTTAAGAAGAGAACACTTCTTTAGCAATTTTACGGATATTCTGAATGATTTCTACGCTTGCCTTATACATTGGCATTGTGGCTTCAGTACCATAAGAACGTACCCATTCGCCAGAATCAGATACATATACCCAGGAATCGTTTTTTCCTTTTCCTTGTCCGTAAGAACCGATTGTATAACCAAATTCTTCTCCTTTTGGATGCGGACTAGAACCGGCTGCACCATTGTGGTAAATACCAGCGCCGAATTCAATGAATAAAATGCTTTTGCCTTCGCATATTAAGTGGGCTTCTGCATAATTACCAAAACTGTTAATTTTGATGTAAGTATTGTAGTTTTTATCAGAATCGCCTTGTGCTGCCAAAATATTTTGGTCAATAACTGGAATCCCTAATTCACATAATCTTTTTATGAAGATTTCATTTTTGTTCCTTAAAGAATTTTGATAATTTTTTAATTCATCAATAGCTTTTTGGATTGATTTCTGCGATAAGGTACACTTTATTGTCTTACCCATCTTCATTCCCTCTCTTAGAAATTCCATATCTGGCAATATTGCCTTTTTGTGTGTCTAAAATCTTCTTCAATGTGTAGTCTGGCAATACTGTGGGCTCTCCATTTTCATTCAAAATAAGGCTTCCATCCTCGCTTATTTGTGGGATTCTGTCTATCCAAAATATGTCCGCTTCCTGTGGATGGAAATTTCGATTAAAGCTTGTAATGTATCTGTCATAATCTGGCACTATTCCGGCTGCAATTTCTTCTGGTGTTCCGGCTGTAGATGATACAGAAAAAGAGTATAGAACTGGTTTTTCATAAACTTTAATACGGTCTAATCCTTGCGTTTTTTCTGTTATTCGTGACCAATATACTTTTTGCTTTTGACGGACTAATCCTCTCATATTTCCTCTCTTCCTTAAATTTGGTTTCTTAACTAAAGCCCCATTAGTTAATTAGTTTCCACTTTCGGTTCTTCTTCCTTATTAACATTCATCAGTTCATTATACTGTTCCTCTGCAATCCTGCCAGTTGCGAAGAAAATATCAATCTTATTCTTCAGATCTTCTGTCAGACCGTTTCTTTCCTTTAATTTTTTTAGTGTCTTATATAACATAATCATACCTCCAATTCTGTAAGTGCTACTGCATATTCACTGTTGACATAGGCTTCTGCTGATTGTAAGTCCATATCATAGATGTAATCTCTCGTATCGCCTATCTGCTGTTTTACATAGTTCCAACCGTTTTCCATTGAAATTGGATAATTGAATACTGTATATCCGTCAAGCTGTTCGGAATTGATAAATATATTTGTAACAGGATAATAAGTGGAAAGTTTTTTTAGTGCAAGTATCTGTTCTAATGTTAAAGGCAATTCTTCTTTTAAAACTGGTAAAAACACAAATGGCTTATTATTTAAAATCCAATTGTTAAAATCATCTGATGTTATTGTTGTATCTGTGCTGAATGCAAAACCAACATTAGCATTAGTTCCGTCAGCATTTAATGTAAAAGTTCCAATTCTATCTGGTGTACTAGTAACAAAAGCGAAATGACTGCTAATTGAAGAAGTGTTTTTTATAATTTTATTACCATCTATCCCTGCTGCATCAATTGTACTAGCATAAAATCTAAGAACACCTTTATTAATTGCTTTTGACCATTGAAACGGTTTAAGAAATAATTTTTTTACATATTTTACTATTTTGCCATTTTCAACATCAATATAGTCTGCTATATACTGCTGACCATCAATTGTGACGTTACCACCTGAGCTTACAGGGATTGCGTTTAATGTGTATGGGAGGGCGACGGTCTGTTCGTGGTAGGGTTCGTAGGTGGTTGGAGTGGAACCGAGTTCGATTTGCCAATATGTCCATGATATATTGCATGTTTTTTTTGGCATAATGCAACACACAATCGCATTGCATTCTGGGGAACTTGTAAACGTTATATTGTCTGATGCACTTTGCTCAATGTGTTTAATGCAATTATTATAATTAGTAACATCATTTACTGATTTGTACTCGCCTACAATTAGATAATCATTATTTGATGCATCAGTCGAAATGGTATACTGTGTATTGGGAGCAATCTTAAGAGCGAATCCAATTCCTACCCAAGCTGCAACACTTACGGGACTTGTCACTTTTACGTCAGATAAAGACGGCCTTGACATATTAACACTTATTTTGTGAATCTCTTCTCTACTTAAATTCTTCCCACACACCTTCACAGTCGGATTCACCACACTCTTAATCTCAACTGGATTCTCTGGCGTTGGTGTTCCATCCTGTGATGATTTGCCATATATCATCATATCTTGAATCTTTCCATTGTCAGAATCAGTGATATGAGTTTCGCCTTGTGAACTTGCGTAGAATTTGGTGATTTTGTTGGATATATCTTCCTTTAGCGAACCAATAGCTTCTCCCGTTGCTTTTGCTTCTGCAAGCCCACCTTCTATAGTCAATGTAGTGTCTGGCTGTGATACACTCTGGATGTCCTTAATAGCTTGTTCTTTTGCGGAATTTACATTTTGAACAGCTTCCGCAGATGTGTTTTTAGTAAGCTCCAAAAGCTGATTTATAACATCTTTTTCTTCCTGCCCTATCTGCGGTTGATCAATCTCGATACCCTCTAGCACTGGTACTTCCGCTATTGTGGTATTCCATTCAACACTAATATTTGAATCGGAATCCGTTTTAACAGCGCAAACAATAAAACGTACCGTTCCCATATACCTTGCTGCATTTCTTCCAATCAACCAAGAAAAAGTTACATTTTCGCCATCTACAGCTACATCATCACAAATGTATTGGTCTTTGATAGAAACATTAAAATCCACACTGCTTACGTTTTCGAAGTTAATTCTGACTGAAAATTTGGATAAATCAAGATTATCTCCTACAATTTTGGGACATGAAAATTTAATACGTTCTGCATTCTTGTCAGATTGTACCCCACCAACTACGATTGTAGAGGGCACGAAAATAGCCCTTGTCTTATCGTCAATTGTGCATATATCGGATTCTTCAGAAAGCAAATTAACATCTTCTTTTGCGCTCATAAGTAAATCAAGTGCTGTTGCCATGTTCTACCCCCTCTGTGATACTTTAGTTTTACCAGTGGTTATAATGTATTTTCCGTTATCTTTTACGCCAGTGACAGATACAGAAAAATAATCCCAAGTAAGGGCTTCCGTTGGAATTTCACATTGATTGTTTTTCAGTATTACTGGGTATTCTTTTTCCATTCTCCAAAATGAAGCAGCTGTTTTACATCCGTTCCACTCTGGTGAAAAGATAAACAATGCTTTAAGATATCCAGTCGTGCCCTTTACCAGTCCAGAGAAATCACACTTGGGATCTGGATAAATTCTTTGATTATTTACAATAAATCTTAATACTCTCATGCAGTCATCCTTTCCATTCCAACAGGGGCTACATATGTGAATTGGTTTCCCAAAATATCTCTGGCTGTGCCAATCACGAAATGGCTGTAGTCTGCCAGAATATTGCATATAAATTCCTCTGCGTCAACCCAATATCGTTTCTTGACCATGCGGTGGAGCTCTGGTAATAGACCATAGCTGAACATTACACAATGTCCTAACTCATGGATAAATACACGGTTTAGAAGTTCTCCATGTAGGTTGTTCGCAATCGAAATAATATGGGTGGAATAATCCGATACTCCAAGTGTTCTGTTTCCTGTGCGGTCAATTAAAACATCATCTTGTGGTGGAACAAACTGCACTCTCCATAAATCTCCATTCATGTAGAATTGTCGTAGCATGGTTTATTACCATCCTTTCTACGAAAAAAGCCCCTGCCGCATTAATTTGCGACAAGGACTTAATTCATTTATTGCTCTAGTTCATCTGCTGTACAAGTCTGGTCAGGTCAGTTTTCATCTGCTGTCTGAGCGTTGCATCTGCATCCGACCACATTTCCGTGAGATTACGGATAATATCAGATGTGTACTCCTTCATGGAATCATCCATTTTTCTTTTGGATTCCGTGTCTTTGGAATCATGATAATGCCTACGATTCTCATCGTATCTATCATAGGATTCGCCATATCTGGATTTCTTCCGATTCATGTCACCCATTTCCATATCACTACGGTCTGGATGATATCCCATGCGGTACATATTACGTTCAAACTCTGGATTGTTTAAATACTCGTCCATCCAGTCATCGTCTTCCATGTACAGATACGGTCTATAGCCTTTTCTGGTTCCCCTACCTTTTGGAGCGAAACGCCCATTTGAATAGCGGTAACGGTCATATCCCATGCGTCCAAGATACTTTTCTTCCTGTTCGCATTCGTCCATAGCTTCTACGATTCTGTAATCCTTATCAGCGCAAATTGCACACTTTACGGATTCCATGCAGTCTTTCAAATCGTCCCAATCTTGAGGACTGAGATTATCGAAGCCATGTGCCTTGGCTTTTTCCATAGCCCATTTTCCCATTTCCATTGCAACTTTATGCATTACAGTGCCCCCTTTCTAACAGCCTGCGTAACAGGTGTATCTGCTGCTGGGGCTGTACCATTGATTGCAGTCAGATTATTGTTCGGACTACATGCCGGATTTCCTAACATTTTGAACGCTCCACCAGTAGCACTTGTTGCAACTCTGGTTGCATATTTTGTTCTGGTTCTTACGCCACATGCTGTTACCTGTGCACAACAACGATTCTCTAGCGGATACAATGTTGTTCCTGTTCCTATCTGAATCATCACTGGGGCGGTAATTGTGGTTGTATTCGGAATAGACTGTGCTAAAACAATGCAGTATTTTTCTCCATTATTGTAGCTTCCTTCTGGAATAGTAACCACAAGATTTCCACCTGTGAATGCAATTGCGGTAGACAACACAAGGTGATTGCAGAGTTTACAAACATTCTTACATGCCATATCTCTTACCTCTCAATCAAATAAGAGGTGAGCCGCAACCCACCTCTTAGAATTTAGTCAACCTCTAAGGGTGAGTTACTTAGCAACAACCATTACCATATGTATTGCATCCTGCGTATGCATATGGAGCAGGAACCTGGAATGCAGGAATCGGAGCAGGATTGATTGCATTGATTAACTGCTGTGTCTGAGAAGCCATTGCAGTTGTAAGCAATGCAGACTGGCGATCCTGGGAAGCAGCACGTTTCAGATCAGAGTTCTCTGCCTGTAATGTTGCAATCTTATCGTTAGTCAGGAAGTCAAGGATTGCTCTTGTGTTGCTGTTCTGGTTTTCCAGAAGATCTCTGGTGTTGTTGTTCATTGTGTTCTGGAGAGCACAAGTGTTAGTGGCAAGGTTATAATTGATGCCCTGGATTGCTTCTCTTGTTTCGCAGCAACAATTTGCTAACTGAGATTGTAATGCGTTGGTATTCTGCATACCGGCTACAGTATCAGCATTGATTGCCTGCTGAACGCCGTTGAAGCCTTGAAGCATTCCGACATTCATACCATTAAAGCCACTCTGCATGGTATTGTTAAGAGAATATGTGCTGTCACAGATACCCTGCTGAATACCTCTGATACCATTCTGAATATCATTAAGGGCGAATTCCTCATTAATGTCTGAACGGGTAGCCCATCCTTGGAAGCCTGCACCATTTGTACCGTTTCCACCATTGCCACCCCAGCCGCCAAAGCCGCCGAAACCGCCCCAGCCAAAGATAAGCAATATTATAATCCACCATGCCCAGCCACCGCCAAAGCCATAGCCTTCATCTGCACGGTTATTAGAGCCGCTTAATACAGCGACATCGCTTGCTGATAATCCACCATTCATCATAGCGATTACCTCCTTATTGATTTTTGTAATTTATACAAAATCAAAAGACCGCGGCTCTTTTAATTATTGTAGCGAATTTATTTTATTCCAAACTGGTTCTTAACCTGCGACAGTATATCGTCTGGATTAATATTTCTTTCTTTACAAAGATTTCTTGCAAGTTTTTCAATTCCTGCATTATCACCTTTTTCCATCATGTTAATTGCATTGTCAATTACAGGATTATTTCCAGATTGCTGTTTCATCATATTGATTATGGCTTGTTGAGGATTCCCTCCACCACGTATCATCTGCATAAGTTGCATTGGATTCATCATCTCTGTTTACCTCCATTCTGCTTGGGTTCCGATGTTCCAGACATTTGTGTCGGGAACATACTCTTTATTTCGGAAATCTCAGAACAAACATCGTTCCGAAGCTGATTAAACATAGCTTCTATGTCAATCGGTTTTTCTTCTGCCTTTGGTTGCTGTTGTTCTTCCGGATTTATAAGTCGATAAACAAAAATTCTACTTCTTCCATCTGCCTGCAATTGTTTTCTATATATTTCTGTACCGTCAGTTTTTGGATAATAGACAGGGTTTCCAGACATATCTACATCTTTTGCCTTTACAGTATCAATGCCATCTACCATCTGCCCTTGTAACATGGGAATTTGTGGTACTTGTGGCATTGGTTGCTGAATTTGTGCCTGTCCGTATGGCATTGCCTGTTGATAGCTATTTTGCAATTGAGCTAATCTATCTTGATACGGCTGTATTTGCTGAAATGGTTGCGCAAAATAAGGACTTCCATACTGCATATCTCAAACCTCCCTTGTTTTTATAACTATATTTTACAATAATAAGAGGTTGATTAACACGCCATGATAACGCCATAAATACGCCATTTTATATTAATACAAAGAAAAGCCCCGACAATACATCGGGGCGACTTTCATAATTTTCTTCTTTAATTTTCTGTTTATGCGGTCTACGGTTCTCGTGCTGTAGCCCATGATTTCTGAAGCTTCTGCAAGCGTTTTTTCTTCATAAACACGCAATCGGAATAACTCCTTTTCTCTGGAATCAAATCCAGCTTCACGCAAATAGAAGATTCTTTCATCTTCTGAAAAGTCTTTATAATCATCCATTCCACTGTCCTCCCTGTTAGTGGAATCAATATTTACACCGGGAAAATGCCTTTTAGGGCAAAGCCTAAAACAATACCAATTATGCCAGTTATGACATAAGCAATTATTTTGTCCTGTAACTTTCCTGGCTTTTCCATGAGTGATTTTAAATTGTCGTTCATTTCGTCAACTGTATCCTTAATGTGTCCCAGGTCATTGTTGTATAAAGCAATTTTCTGTTCCAGCGCATTGATACGTTCAAAAAAAACTCCATCCCTTTTGGAATGCTTTTCTTTCATCTCATGGACGGCACTTTCCAATTCTTTTAAGCGGTGTTCGTTGACGCACTCGTGTTCACATCCCATCGCTATTCCTTTCCATCACTCCCATTTTTAAGATATTGCTTCTACCCACCTAATTTGAAGCACCCCTGCGATACGTGGGAGGATTGACGTATCACGCACACACCATCTTAGAATCCGATAAATGGAAAAACACCATGATTTACATAGATTTCAGTTTCAGAAGTCCAATTTCTGTTTACAGAAGATTCGGAATGTGATCCTTGAAATTCAGCTCCCTGTTTCACCAGAAAAAAAAGAGCCAAATCAAATATGCAGTCATAGCATTTCTCCATATCGGAATTTATTTTCTCATCACTGTAAGATGAAGGATAATTCCTTTTCTTCTTAAATGAACGAATAGCCCTCTTTACTGAAAGAGGAATCATCCTCGCAGTTTCTTCATCATCTTCAAGATAATTTGTCAAATCCTCTATAAGCTGTTCGTCCATTTAATCACCTACCTTTGCTGAGATAAAATCTCTGATATTATTCCAGCCTTATTAGTCGCTGTCAGGGCATAGCCGTTATCACTTGCAAGTTGTCTTAACTGTGATACAGTCATATTAGACAACTCGCTTTCTGTGTACTTATGTTTTGATTCATCATAAGCACTTACTACAGATGGTGACTGGCTGTTTTCATTGAGACTATGCCCGGTTATTCCCCCGCTTTGGTACCGATCACGATACCACCGTTTGCTTTTGGTGCAACAGGAACGAACATACCGGATGCTTTTGTCCATACTGCAACTGGGTCTGGTGTAGCCCACATGGAAAGAGTAACAAAGGAACGATTCTCTTCCTGTATAAACTGTCTGTATTCAAGCTCTTCTGGTGTCACACCCCAAAGACCAGAACCAAAGGAACCATTCGAATTTGCTTCATACAAAGTAAACACATCTTCTTTGAAGTATCTTCCTGTTTTCAGAGTTCCGTCTGCTTTTCTGGAACGATATTTTTCATCACAGCGATCAATTGTAATTCCGTACTCCTGCATGAGAAGGTTCGCAAGCTCCTGTTTCGTCAGAAGACGCTTGTTTGCAGCTCCAAGAACTGCGGTCTGCATTGCAGTATTATTTCTCATGTAATTAATCATTTTGAGAGAAGTAAGAGCTTTGTTTACCACGAAACCATTGTCTTCTGCGACGGCAACCATCTTCTGGATATCACCCATGATATCTGCATCCGGTTTAGACCAGTCCGTCATTGTTACTTTTGCACTGGACGGAACGCCGTAATCAATGCTCATATCCACATGATTTTCCTTGATTTTTACAGCACCAGTTGAAAGGAACTGACCTTTCATTACATTCGCTCTTGCAACTACGCCCTCAAAAAGATTGGCTGCATCATCAAATACGAATTTTTTAAGATTATTGTCATCTGGAACACCATTTTCAATCGCTTGCTGTAATCGCTCGGACTGATTGATTTTTCTCTTAATGAAAAGCTTCTCGGTCAGTACCTTTTCAAAACCAGGTCTGGAACCAATTTCTGCTTCGGTATCAAGTGCATGAACAAAAGCTACCTCTGGCAGTCGCTGTCCAGCCATAAGTCTGTAATACTCTGCTTTTAGATACTGAGTTTTTGTATCTGGGAAAATGGTACCAAGGATGCCAGGTCTTTTTACATCAAAACTCTGGGAGAAATTAAGTCTCTCTTCCTCTGTGATTGTTTCTAATACATTAAATGGCATTTGTCATACCTCCTTAAAATACTGGGTCTTCTGTGACTGCAAAGACAATTCCTGCGTTTTCAAGCTCTGTTTTTGCAGTGGTGTCAACTGTTACTGGAAGCCTCTTTTCGAGAACACGGCCTGCGACGATCACGGAAATTGGTCTCTTAGTATCATCTGTCATATCAACATCTTCAAATACAATTCCGATTGCACCTGTCGCATTTGTTGGATATACGGAACCTGCTTTAATAATTTTCTTAGTTCCAACTGTTTCAGCATTTGTCTGATCTGCTGTGTAAGTTTTGAGTACAAGTCCGACCTCGGATTCAAGAATATTTGGAGTGGACTCATACTGCTCTGTTTTCATAAAAGCCATTATTTATATCTCCTTTACTTAAATATTTACAGGGGCGTTACCGTCCGCTGATTTAGTTTCCTGGTTCATTTTTGCTGAGTAAGCTTTTGCAAATTCAGCAGCATCGCTTTTTACTGTAGTTTTGCTACCACTACCGCCGCCTGGATTCGGAGTGTTTTCCAATGCTTCTTTCTCCCAAGCTGCTTTTGCGGTATCAAGTGCTGTTTTATTTGCTTCGGAAACTCCCTTAACAAAAGTTTCGACTTCTTTCATTGCATCTTCTGGTTTCTCATACGGTGCAGATGCGTATGCTTTAATAGCACTCGCGTATGTTTCGGTTGAAAGTCCTGCATTTGCGAACATAGAAGTAATTTCACTGGTAAGGGCTTTTTTGTTGGATTCTGCAAGCGCAGCTTTCAAATCAGCTAACTCCTTATCCACTGCTTCCTTTTCTTTCTTGCGTTCAGCTTCTAGCCGTTCTGCTTCGGTCATGTTCTGCTTTTTCAACTCTTCCAACTCTTTTTCCAGGGAATCTGCTTTTTCAGCTTTTTCCTTCAGAGAAACATTTTTGTCTTTCTCTTTCTTAGTTTCAGCAGAAATAGAATCAAGAAGCTTAGAAACCTGTTCCTCGGAAGGTTCTGCAACTCCCATACCGATAAGTGCCTGTTTTGCCTGTTCTCTTGTCATTGAAATCTCCTTTCTTCCAGTCCAATACGCTTTTTCAACACGGTTCGCTCCGCACATGGTCTGTACCCGATTTACGCTCACGGGCTGTTGCAATTTATTTGATTTTGGGTATTAAAAAAGAAGCCTTAGATTTCTCTAAAACTCCTTAAATAATCGAAATTTGGTTCATTCTTCGTTAGATGGAGAATTTGCCATTGGTTCTGTTTTGGACTGATTTTGAAACTTTCCGTCAAGTAATTGCTGTGCTTTCTGCATTTCCGCTTCCGGGTCTGCCAGTTCCGGGTAAATAGTTCCCAGATACGGTAAACTCATTTCGTAGACTTTCTGCGGATCACTGAAAAGCCCACAAGTAATCAATGCAATAAGCGGATGAATTTTATTTTTGAACAGATAATCAAGCGCTTGTGCTTTTACAAGCATATTGTCTGTTGGGTTTCTGGTTATCTTTACATCAAAATCTCTGGTTGAGATATTAACATCATTTGATGTACCACGGATAATATTCAGAATAATTCTAGCAGATTCCTTTTCAGCTTCCTTGGTGAATGCTTCTACCAATTTTGCATCTCTTTCTGCGAAGTCCCATCCATTACGAAGGTATACGGCATTTCCTGTATCCCCTCCGCTATTGCTTTGTCGGTTTGGCATTGCTTCCACAATCAGCATGTTATTGTAGATATCATCCTTTGCAACCTGGCTCTCTGATTGATTCAGTTCAGCTGTCATCAGTTCAACATCCGACTGACAGCCATTTCCGGTATCTTTAACAGAGATAGCACCAAGTTTTACCATTTCCAAAAACTCGTTTTTGTCTACCTCGCAGTTTTTAAACTTCATAAAGGATTGCACAAACTGTTCCACGCCATTTAATCTGTCAGACTGGTATTTGTTAATTGCATCAAATAATGTGATTGCAATTTCAACATCTGAAAGCCTGTCATGATTATTCGGGCATTCAACAATTGGAATACCGCCAAAACCATTGATGCCGTAGTTAGTTACTTTCCCATTCTTGATTTCAAAAAACTGGTTCTTTGAATAACATAAATAATATTGCTGTTCATCTTCATCTTTTAAAATCTGTACGGAAAGCATTGGTTTCCCATTTCTCTGTGAGTATACAATGTAACAATCACCTGGATATGGAATAAAGATTCTGAACGGCGGTAAATCTCCGTTTTTTGTCCAATCCTCTTCTTTCAGTATGGCCTTATAAGAAGTTCCTGTTGCACTTTGGTATATTGCCCTTTGGATGTTTCTTGCATCTGCATTGGCTTCATCCAGATAATCATTCAACAAATCAACTTGCTCATTTATTTTTTTGTCTGCATTTTTTTTGCATACATACTGGATTGGTTCTCCACAAATCTGTCCAGCTTTAAATTTTACAGTTTCAAATGCGTGATTTTCAACCACTCTGTTATTAACTTCTGGACGGACTATTTTGTTTCGGTATAATATCGGCTGATCACCTTTCATGTACCGATACAAGTAATCAATCAATGTTCGGTTTCTATTATGTATGCCAATTGTATCTGATACTACTTTTACTACATTTTGTGGAGTGATTCGGTCAACGCCTGTGTAGGCTACTTTTCGCCCGAAATCACCTCGGCATAAATCTACAAAATTCATTGTATTTCTCACGAGCCGAACCATCCTTTCTGCAAAATAAAAAGCACTGGATATTTTAATCCAATGCTCTACTTTATATTTTACACATATTAAAAGTATATTTCAGTATATTATGGTATCATCTTTCGAAACCTTTTATCTTTTTTATTTCTGCTATGGCTTTTAAATGCTTTTTTTTAATGTGAATCTCTGAATAACCCATCTCATCTGCAATACGAACCAAAGATTTGTACTCAACATAGCGCTTAAATAATATGTCATATAGTAATGGATCTTCAACCTGTTCTATAGTTCGGACTATTTCTTGTCTTTTTTGTAAAAATTCAGATATCATTTCTGAAATCTCTTCTCGCAGATCAAATATCTTCGCAATCATATCTCCCATCGGATCACGTTTTACAGAAGTTTGTACCTTTTCTCCAACTGGAATTGCAGATACACTTGTGGAAAGAGAACTGAGCTGTTCTTCTTCGATAAGCTTGTTTTTGATTCTGTTATCATAATTTTCAATCTGGCGTAAATATTGAGCTGTAGTCATCATACTCTATCTCCTTCCCCACATAAAATTTTTGGTTGCTTTTACTTCTGCAAATCTTTTGCCGGCAAGCGTTATTGCAAGCTGCGTAACTCCATCGGCAGCGTCATCATGTTCATTATCACCAATATAGACGAATGTAGTTAATTCATCCATAGCCTTTTGATACTGTTTATCTTGATATTTCGGAGCCAAAAATATAAAATTTTGCTTAACATCCCCGGAATATTGATTTATTTTTTCTTTTTTTGCTTGTTTTGAAGGTGCTTTTGTACTTGTCGTGCTGCAAGCGTATTTATGTTCTTTCAAGCGTTCATTTACATAATAGGCATACATATCTCCACCATTATTTGCTTCAAAATTGATAGATTGAATATTATTTCCCATGATTCTTCCAACAACTAATGGCAATGTTCCTTCTTTTGGCGCTGTGCTAAAAATCCAGTCATATATATACACATCTCCATTTTCGTATTCTGCACCCACTGGCATTGATAAGCTATCGCCACCACCCCACGCAACATCGCAAGCAGAAACATTTTTAACAAATCCACCTTCTGGGAGAACGCCGTTATAATATCTCAATTCGTCAGCTGCAAACACAATTCCTTCACGCAAGAAGGGCTTTTGCTGATATTTGGCTTCCCATTCGTTAGCGTCTAACCTAGCTTTCATATCAACATAATATTTTGTTGAAAATCCAACGCCATACTCATAATCGAAATTGGATTCACCATCATCGTTCAAAGCTGGAATTTTTCTAAACCGATACATTGGATTATCCCGATTTAGCTTCTCGATTTTTCCAAGAGGGTCATATAAATTCCATCTGGTTCCAACCATAAGTTCTCTTGCACCATCAATCTTACGGTCAACCATCTTGTTTAGATATTCTTGATATGTGTTTTCTAATCGGGTAGGACTTAATGAATGTTGTCTATCTCTTACAAGGTCATCCACGTACAAATACCCATCGGAAGAAATGTCAACGGCACCTGTCCAAGTACCTTCAATACCACGGCAAGTCATTGTTGCAAATCGGTCTGGCTTGTCCAGGTTTATTTCAAAATCATCAGCACTCTGTTTTTGAAGTTTCGATTGCGGAAAAATTTCACTGTAGTTGTATTCCTGTGTATTAATGAGGTTAAGAAGTTCTCCGTAGAATCCTTTTGCCAGTTTTCCAGAATGACCGCCCATGGCACTATGGCTATTCGGTCTTTTTCCCATTATCCATGACATAAAGAAAATACACACGGTGCTATTATGAGTAGGCTTTAATGTTTTTCCGACACAATAGATTCCATCTTCTACAGTTATGCAATTTCCCCCAATAGGATGTTCTATTTTCTCTATTTTCTTTATAGAAACCATTCTTTGCTTTGAAAATTCGTGCAACTGTTTTCTCTCTAACTGACACGGTATATACATTGTTGGGTTAAAAGAAACCACCCAATATGGCTTTTTTGCATATATTCCAGATGAACTCATACCGCTCTCATATCGAACTACTGTTGTCCTCCAACCGAATGAATTTACTAAAGATATAATTCCATCTCTAAGTGCTTCTTCATTGGTCGTGAATTGATATCTATGCTCTTTTTTATTTAAACTTCCATCTGTATCAAGTACCCCCGCCAGTAATTCTAACCTTTGATCTATGTCTGCAATCAAGTATTCATCTGGTATATGTTTTGGCACTCTTCTTCTGCTATGACACATACCATATTTTTGTAAATCTTGTCTCAAATATTTGAATCCGTAATATCTCACGCCAGTTGTTTTGTGCTTTGTGTCCCACGCAAGTTCATATCCATCATCAATTATTTTTTGAACTATAGCATAATCAGATTCTGCTCCACAAATATCTGGATTTTGATTTCTTCCGTCTCCAAGCCATGCTCCAAGTGCATAAGGTGATACCCATAAAGGCTTATGAAATCCACATATCATCTCTTTGTTCGGAATATAATATCTGGATCTTCCGTCTTTTTCTAATAATGTTTCACGTATTTCTTTTGTTTCTTTATCTATAATTCTTCTTTTATGTCTGTCGAACACTCTCCACTCATGGTTGCCGTGGCAAACAATTTCTTCACCGTCAGAAAATGTAACTTTGTACTCCATATCACATGGATTATGAATTGCAAGAATTTTTTTAAATTCTACATCAATACCAATAACTCTATCCAAAATAGTAAGTTCGCCATGCTTTTTCCACCCGTTATCGGTTAAAACAGGCGTGTCATATGATATTGCCTTGCCAACACGGCTCGGAAGTGATAAGCCGTAAAACTCTATCTTCCTTTCTTCCAAATCTTGTAGGTCTTTGGCTACTACATGTAGTGTTTTTTTTCGTGGAATATAAAATTTCTTGCTGTCCGGTCTATTTTTTTCCATATAAAGCAAGTAACTTTCAAATAAATGTGGCGCTTCCAGTAATAAATACTGCCAATAGATATCATCAAAGTCACCACTACCAGTTAATGCAGCACACTTCTCTGCTATGTTATGTGAGTATTGACTTACTTTCATAGCCATTTTCCGTGCTTCTTGGTTCTTATTGAAAGGAAGGTCAATATTCAAATTTAAGAGCAAATCAAGGCAATCCTTTTGGTTCTGATAGATTGTCATATCACTACTGATAATCTGATTCAGCACTGCCCGATACCATTCAATTGAGCCTTCTGTAAATTTTTGCATAAAAAAAGCCAGACCTCCTTTCTTCTTAGGATTTAGTCTGGCTCTCATGTGGCTCTCTTGACTGTTATTCACTTGCTTTAAAGTTATATATAGGTTTGATAATATCAACTATTTCTACGGTATCTTTGATGTTATCAATAATTTCTTGCGGTGGTTTGTAAGCCATAGGGCTTTCATCAATTGTAGATTTCCGAACGGATGTTGTATATATTCCATCCATAGACTCCTTAAATTCTTCTAATGAAATGTTTTCTTTTGCTTTTGACCGGCTCATAATACGTCCTGCGCCATGCGGAGCTGAACAGTTCCAATCCTCGTTTCCTTTCCCGATTGCAATAATGCATCCGTCTCGCATATTCATGGGGATAAGAACTTTTTCACCATACTCAGCTGATATCGCACCTTTCCGAACAATATTTGTATCGTGGTCAATATAATTATGAATTGTGTCAAACCATGTATTTCTTTGAAGCGTCCAATTCATGCTGTAGAATATAGCAGACTGTATACACCGTCTGTTTATTCTTGCAAATTCTTGACAGATTTTCATATCATGCAGATATTGTTTTCTGTGTTCTCCTGTCAAGTAGCATAATTCTTTCGGAATGCCAAGTTTGTCTGGCTTCCATTTTCGTTTTAATTCGTCAATACCATTTTGAATTTCCTTGTGTCTACCAGAGCACTTGTATTCTTTTATTAATTTCTGTATTTCAGTTTCAAGTTTATCTGTGCTCCGCATATCTTCTATGGCAATTTTTTGATATATTTCAGCTACTTGCTTCCCAAGGTTGCGACTTCCAGTATGAATTACAAGGTATTTTGCACCTTTTGAATTGGTGTCAACTTCAATAAAATGATTTCCACCCCCAAGTGTACCAAGGCTCCTGCGAATCCATTCGATATTTTTAAGCTGATGAAAGCAGTGAAGTTCTTCTAATTCTTCAAAATTTATGATTTCATCACATACATTTCTTCCTGCTGGAACATTGTTTCTTATTACTTCGTCAAGTTTTTTTAAATCTATTGTTCCCACATCGGTAGGAATTTGTGTTGTAAGCATTCCACATCCAATGTCCACGCCAACAATGTTCGGGATTACTTTATCTCCGAGATCAGCAGTAAAACCAATTACGCATCCTGCTCCTGCGTGAACATCTGGCATGATTCGTACTTTGCATTCAGAAAATGCAGGCTGTTTTATCAATGCATAAATCTGATTTAATGCTTCTGGTTCGATATTTTCTGTAAATATCTTCAAGTCACTCATAATGGCGCTCCTTTCTGGCTCTCTTGACTGATTTACTTATTTTTTTCCGTAAAAATATTTTCAATTACTTTCCACTCTGCGAATACTGCCATGAGCAATAATGGTACTGCCGAAAATCCCCAATGATTTTCAACCATCATTTGAATTGTGGCTATCAAATAATCTGCTACCCACTTGAATATAATAAAATTAGTGATTATACAACATATCTTTCTGATTTTATTCATACATTCACCTCAAATTCTTTCTTACAGTTGCTTCCCTTGCATTTTAATTTAAGATGCTGAATCTTTGTGTTTGGGCTAATCAGAAGTGCTTTCTTTTGGCAAAAAGGGCAACAGGCGTATTTCACTCCATTGATATTCCTCAATAATGCCTGTCCATTCCACGGTTCGGGTGGGTTCATATATTCAGAAAAATCTATTCCTTCGGATTCTAATGCTGATTTAATGCTCATTTATTTACCTTTCTATTTCTTTTATGCTTTATTGGTCTTCCCTCTTTGGCTGCCCTTTTTATCATTAGCCGCACAACAGATTTAAAAACATTATCAAATTTCCGTTTCCCTTTTCTTCCAGCAATTTGTCTAAATTTTGGCTTTTTATTCATTTTTAAGCAGTTATTTGGTATTTTCTTAAAACCAATTTTCATGGCTTCTTCAATGCTTATTTTTTCTTGATCCATTAATTTTCCTCCGTTTCGGAATGCCATGCTTTTTTCGGAAATTATTCTGGTTTATTCGATTTGGGGCAACTAGTGTCCAAAATAGTTCATTACTTAATTTACATTCAAGTTCAATACTTAACGGCTTGCCTATGCTACAAAGTGTACCGTCCTCATTTCTGTGAAGAATACCATCTTCGATAACAGTATCATCCGAAATTAAAATCTCTGGTATTTCTTCAATCACTCCACCATTACCTGTAAAGAAATGCTTTAATGCTTCCTTTTCACCCATATCAGCACATTCCTTTGTTTTTCCTTAAATTAGCGTATCGGTCAACCAATGTGTCAACAGTAACAGTTAACTCGTTGATTCTAATACAGTCATCCTGGTGGCGTTGTTCATACCATTCTATAGATGGATGACCAGTATCTACATTTTCAATTCCATCAATCGGAATCTTCCAGTTATCATTTTCAAGAAGCTTTTGGTTAAGTGTCTCCGATAAAGCTTTATAGTCCAGGATTATATGCTGTTTTTTCTCGCATTCATCAGCCAAACGAACAACTTCATTTTTCAACTGTTCTTCTGTCCAGTTTGCCATATCCTCAAATTTCATATTTACCACCTCTGTCTTCGAAAATTGTTTCTTCCAAGCATAAATTTTTCAGCTTAAAAATTATCCTCTACATCAATATGTGTTTCACGGTCTTGCAACTCATATCCGTTTGGGGTTAATTCAAGTTTTGCAGTATATTCAGCGCCGCAATTGGTGCATTGCCATGTCACATTTAAAAAGAGTCCTTTTTCTATAAAAGGGTTTGTGAAATCGGCATTTTCACATTTCAATATTCCACCGCAAACAGGGCAATTGCGTTTATCAAGTAAATTTAGCATTCAAATTCCCTCCTCTCCCTGTGCTTCATCTGACAGGCAATCATTTTAGCTATGTTTTCACGTTCCTGTTTTATTCCATGCCCCTGCCGGAACAATTCACATTCCAGAATCTGTCCACATTTGGAACATTCGTCTTTGATTTCTTTACCGCATACTTCAATCATTTTCATCACCACAGTAAATCAATAAGTAATTTGCAATTTTTCTAAGATCATTTTTCCCATACAGACGAATTCCATCTTGCAATCCTCTGTCAATCAGCCAATCAGCTAACTTTATTGGTTGTGTAGGTGGTTCATCTTTGGATTTTTCTATCTTAAAATCATCTATTAAACCACCTCTATTTATAAGTTCAGAAAGTTCGCTCATCGGTACTATGTCTCCTTGTTTTCCATCTTCTTTTCCCGCCCAAAACTCGCAACAACACCCTGGCTCAGTAAAGTCTGCACAATATTCACTATCGCCATTGAAGCAAACTCATGTGAAGTCATCATGTCTTCTGCAATTCTTACAACTTTTTTCGTTCATAAATTACCTCGATTTAGAAAAATCCAGTGTGCCGACTTGAACGGCATAAATCTCCCAACGAGAAACACTGGAACTTTAGGGGGAAAATGCAACTTCTGGCAAATTGCCATTGCCAGATAGAAACAACAGGAATCGAACCTGTGTCACATGATATTGAGTATCATTGCTCTACCACTGAGCTATGTTTCATATCACCGCCTGTCACGGTCAGTTCTTTTGAAAAGAACTGGGATGGGTTTCGCTTTTGTTTCATTCAACAGTAATACAATTGTATCTTTCCGAATTGATCGTGTTTTCCATAGCTTCAATCGGATTGTATCCAAGATTCTGTAAGATTTGTTTGAAAACTGTTACAGATTGGCCACTTGCAAGTTGCACACCTTTTCTCTTGGAATCTGCATGGAATACATCGTGTCTGCTTTCGACATTCCAGAAAATAATGTTTGGAATAACATATCCGGCTTTACGGAACTTGTTTTCCATCTTATCATAAAAAGACCAGTCCTTATTTCCGCAACGATCAATTTCCATATCGGAAATTACAACGATAGCTTTCGGCATTTCTTCCTGTGAAATATTATTTTTTTCTGCTATATCAAGCACCTTTTCAAATGCAGCTTTAAGGTCTGTACTATTGCCCCAGTCAGCCCTTTTAGCATTATTGATTTTCTGTGAAAGGGCTTCACCCTTTAAAACAACTGTTTCTGGATTGCTCGAAAATGTCATAAACAAATTGTGGTATGCCCCAACATTTCTTTCGGCAAAGTATATTGCCAATCCTATTGCAGTGGCTAGCGGTCTGCCGCCATTCCAATACATCGAACCAGACACATCAGCCATAATCAAAGCATTTGTTCCCTGTTCTATGTAATTTGGGAGTGCTTTCCATTGTGCTTCAAGAACTTTATTGTTCTCTCGTCCGTAAAGGATTTTTTCCACGATGTCATAAGGATACAAAGTTGAAGCGTTGATTTTAACTTCTCCTTTATCAGCCTTATTAATAAAATCATTAAATCCATCTGGATCATGTTTTGCAAAAGCCTTGCGATAAATCATCATTGCACGGCTCGGAACTTCTGGATATTTAATCTCATTCCATTTACCGGCAGACATAAGGCTTTCAACAACACCGATCTGTTTTCTCATGCTACGAACAATTCTCTTAAAGTTGTAGACTGGATAACCCAACTTCTGTGCAGTCAAGATTCCTAACTTCCTAGTTTCTCTGCTACTTGCATCAGCAGTCTTAATCCATTTAGCAAGTAAAGAAATCGTTTTTCCATCATTGAGATTTTTCAAATCTTCCTCAAATTGTTTCTTCATAGATTTCCACATGTCATCTTCAAGTGGTGTTTCAATCAGTTCATACAGATCATCGTATCTCCCGAATACTCCAATCAAATCAAGATTCGGTCTGAGTGCTTCTGGATGATGTTCAGCCATGTAGCGGATAATGGTTCGGAAAGTTTTTCTCTCTCCAAGCCCACAACGAATATCTCTTGCATAAAAAGCAATCTTTGTGGCAAAGAGTTTATCCTGTGCAAATGCTTCTGAGAATAAAGTGGTGATTCTATTTTCATCAGCTTCTCTCAATGCACCAATAGTTCCGAACAGGTCAAGTCTTGCATCGCTTGTAGTATTCAGTGCAACTGCTCCGTTTTCGGTTCTTGTAAACTTGCTTTCTTGTTTCATTGCATTTGCAAAATCCATGTTTTTTCTCCTTTCAGGACACGAAAAATATAAAATATACGAATTAGATTTTATTTAAGTGAGTTGCTGTAAGTGTCCCCTAAATTTTCATGATGCTTTTGGTTTTCATAATTAACAGTTATGTCCAAAATGATTGCTGTAAGCATCACATAATTGCCCCGACAGGATTTGAACCTATAAAATTATTTGCAGTGAAGAACACAAACATGTTCTAATCGGTTTTCCGTAACCAATAACCGGGGCAGTGACGAGGGATGGATTCGAACCACCAACCTATGCCTTGGAATGGAGTAAATTGCTGTTATAGTCACAAACATGACTAATATTCTCATTGCTCTGTCCAATTGAGCTACCTCGTCTAAAAACCAACAATAGCTATGCTAAAGTCATATTTCCTATCTACACTTGGTAGATGGAATAGCAGGAGACGGATTCGAACCGCCGTTTTCATGGATATGAGCCATGCGAGATTCCGCTTCTCTATCCTGCCGGAACCCGGAAGAACCGGGTTAGCAATAGGTTTATCGTGTTATGCTTTCCACTATCTACAAGTTTTAGTGCTGTAGATTCACTGGATATTTTTATGCGTCTTTGGACGGTATCTCTTGAAAACTCCTTTTATTAACGTGCGCTGCGTTAATATTTTTAACTCAGAGATATACCAGCCGGGAAATCAGATCCATTTAAGCTACGCCGTATCGCACCTAAATTTACCTAATCCACACGCTCAACTGGAAGTTTTTTCCACCCATATTACGGATGAATGGCATTTAGAAGAAATGGAAGCTCTAGGATTCGAACCCAGGACTTACGGCTTATGAGGCCGTTGCTCTTACCGCTGAACTAAGCTTCCTGAGATACCAGAAATAAGCCCGCCATAGATTTATTTCTGGCACTGTTGCAGTTCTTGACCACCAGCCGCAACAAAGGTTTTCTGAAACGCTTTTGGATTTCAGAAAGTATTCCGGGACATTTGAAGCCCCTTTAATCAGCCCCGTTGGGCTAGAAGACCGAAGTAAAAAGTGTTTCAAAAAGAACACTTGCGGAATTAACAAAACCGCAAACTGGGCTAGCTGGATTCGAACCAGCGAATGCAGCAGTCAAAGTGCTGTGCCTTACCGCTTGGCGATAGCCCATCAACCCCGGCGCACCATTAAGACCGGGGAAGTCGTGATATATAAGTTCATATAATCAATATAATAAGTAATTAACATTTACACTACTCTGGGTGCCTCGACTTGTCACTTTCATAGGCTTTCCCGAGCCTACATGGATTAAGTCGAAGCTGCGCTTTTATGAATTTAACCCTCTCGATTAACTCAATCGGGATAATTCCAATTGGAATTGGTAGATACATTTGTCACCTCGTGCAAATTAAGAAAATATTCAGTGCGAAACATATTTCTAAACAAATGCAGAATAAAATCTGTATTACGCTTGTCTTTCCTTCTTCGTCCAGTATTGCTAAAGTGCCGGCTAGAACCAGAACAAAAAATGCAAGATTTACAGCTGTTCCGATTACATTAAGTGCATTCATTTTCTTTTTCCTCCCCAATTAAAAAGTCCAGAATTTTTTCTGCAATCTCTTCTTCTGGCTCAAATGGCATTCCACAGTAATTGTAGGATTCTAAAGCCGATTTTAGGCTTGATTTGAACCCATTGTAAATCTCTCCATGTTGTAGTAATTCGTGCCTTAAAACACAAATTGCATCAGTAATTGATTGAGAAGTGACACTAATTTGTGCTAGGCACTCCATTTCAATATCTGGAACTGCCATCATTTCAAATTCAACCACGGGTATTCCATCTACTGCCACATGGAAATCAACTGATCGTACATTCGGAACTTTGTTTCCATCAATAAAGAATTTTGTACCAAGCCAGTCATAAGGGTTGGGGTTTGTGATTTTCACTAAAGGCATCTTCGTACCCCTTTCTTTTAGTTTCACAGTAGAGAAGAAGATGTTTCGCAATCTCTTCCAACTGTAGAATGTTGTATTTTGGAATTTCCCATGTTTTATGCTCAAATAATGGAGACAGTGGAATTTTCTCAGTCGGTAGTTTGTTAGTTACTGTGGCATTGATAATCATAGAGGCTGCATCAATGGGGGATTTGGGAAGACTATCCTTGTTATCACTTATTGGTGCGTATAGCATGGATAACTTTTCCCATTCTCCGTTTTCCTTTGAAAATACTTCTCCGTTTTGTACTTTAAGTATTCCAGTAGCTTCTCTTGGAATATCTTCTTCTTTTTCACATTTACGAACATCATTCCCAATACAATTCATCCCTCTTCCGCCTCCCCGAAATATTTCTTGTAAAGGTCGATATCGGCAAAACCTAATTTTTCCTTCACTTCTTGAATGCTTTCCAATTTCAAATCTAAATAGGAAACATCTGTTTCCTCGACTTTTACACCAATGTCGCCTACTTGTTTCATATGCTCACGTATTCCGGCTTCAACAAGCGTATAGCAAGAAAACCAGTTTCCTTTAGCCGTTATAAAATACGTTCTCATCCGGTATGAACCAAACCAATTCACTTTTTCTTTATCAAGTTCGATAACTTTTATTGCTGTTTCGGTGTTGTATAACTTTCCGTCTTTACAAATTGCTTTTTTATGAAAATAATTTGTTTTCTTTTCAACTCTGAACACGCCATGCGCTATTTCTTCTGAACTAAAGCCTTGGGATTCAGAAACACCTTTTTTATTTTTTGAGAAAAATTTAAGCACGTCTTTTCCTCCCGAAATATTCATCAACTGCCTGTCTTACAATATCTGATACACTCCTGTCCGCCCGGTTCTTCTCTTCCAGAAGCCTTTTTTTCTGTTTTTCGGAAAATCGGATGCGGATGGATTCGGATTGATAAGTTTTATTCCTCATCATAAATTTTCTCCAGTTCCTTCAGCTTCTTGTTTGATGTTTCAGCACTATACGAAAGAATTTTTAATGCCATATCGCTTACCATTTTCTCTTCTAATGGAACATCTCTTTTGCTTTTTATAACAGGACAATTGATAACTGAAATATTTGCTCCAATTTCACTTGTGATGCTTCTCCATTGTTCAAGGATTTCTTCCTGCTCATCTCCAAGCTCTTCAATAGACCAAATAAATAATTCGTCGGAATTAGACAGAATCGACAGCATTTTACGGTATTCTTCTCTACTGTTTTCGGAATCTGCGTAAATCTTAAATATTCCTTCAATGTGCAAAAGCTCACGTCTAATATCAATATCAATTCCAAATCCTATTTCTCTTACATATCCAATTTTCATTTCATATACCTGCCTTTCTGATATGCCTTATTTTTAGTGTGGCAGAGAAACAGTTAAGGCTTACTGCTTTCGTGTTGCAATCACTATCCCTGCCATGTTAAGGAGAGCTTTTTTGTTTTTTCGGGCGGTTTCGGTGGTAACTACCGCTGACCGGAGGTTTATATATACCCCCTCCCGGTCATCCAGTACGGACGCTGGCAAGTCAGCCCACCGCCCAATGGGAACCGCTGCCCTTGCCCGGTCGCTGTTTATCGTAAGTCTTCGGCGGTGGTCAAGGAAATGCTATGCAAAATCTATTGTCATATTGCACAAAAAACAGTGTTTTATAGAATGTCTTTTTAGGGTGTACCCTATTTGCACATTGCGTATTACTAGATATAGAATCCGTTTTCTCGTAATCACAACATATAGTGTTTTTACTGTTATAGTTCCGGCTTTTCCATCTCTGGAAGTTGTAAAGCGGCTTTGTGCTTCTCTGCGATCTGCTGCGCAGTCTGCTGTGGTACGCCGTATTGCTGCGCGGCTTGTACTGGTGCAGTTTCTGCCATGCCATAGGCGGCTTTTGCAACAAATATCAAATTCGCATTTGTTCCGGTTTGATTATGTAATCTATTGATTGCGCAGTTTTTGCAAATATCAAACCATTTTTTAGCCGTGTCACCATGTGATGAGTTTATTCTATACACTCCATTCATCCAGTCAGTAAACGTTGTACGATTAATCCCAACTAAAAAGCTAAATACTTCTAGGGTTGGTAATACATGATATTTACTGCATAATCTCACATAAGTATTAAACATTTTATCTAATAGCTCTATATCATCATTACTTGGTTTTTGTATATGATCTGCAATATAAAAAATCATATCTACAAAGCTATCTGATACTTCTTTCTTATAGTTTTCGTTATCTGGTGATATACATAATACAGTATTTATATATTCATCAGCATATATATTAATATTATCTAAATAGATATCTACGTCTTGTACATTTACTGTATTATCTTTCATGTTATCACCTCACTTTAACACGTTAATTTGTAAATAAAAAAGAGAATGTCACCAGGTAAAGCTTATTCCCGGAAAACTTCCGGGTGTTCGGGTACATTCTCTAAAACTCAAATTAAAAAAATATTCTGTTTTCTTTGTTGCTGATACCTTAACACAGTTTTTAATATCTTGTCAAATTTAATTTTGCATAAAATAAAACCATCTATTTTGTTAATAATTAATAAATAATAATCAGGGTATTATATTATAATCTTCATTTATATTTATATTATATATATTATTATACGGTACTGTATAGCATATCTTTTAATAAACTCTAGTCTTAGGAATCTATGGAGGGGTAAAAGATATATTATATATAATACATTTAGACATAATAAAAACCAGACTATTCCCGGGCTTTAATGCCTGGCTGATCTGGCTTGTTAGGTGCTATTTTATTCTGTTCAGGTGCAAACGATTTTGCAATAACTACCCCTCCATGAGTTCCCGCGACCATCGTTGATAATAACGTTACTGTAAGTTTTTCAGAAAGTCAAGACCAAAAATAAAAAATATTTTTCAGCCCGGAGGTGTAACCTATGGGAAACTGTTGCGTCAAATTAGCAAACAATATGAATGAATCAATTAAAATTATACAGTTATGATGGATTTTATTTCTGTTCCGCTAGTTGTCGGAATCGTTTGTGCAGGTATTTACGGATTATTTGAGTTGTTTGTTCGCAAGAGGGAACGTTTGGCGATTATCGAGAAGATCGGTGATAAACTGGATGCCTCTGCTTTCGATGGTAAATTGGGACTGCCTCACTACATGCGAAACTTCTCGTTCAGTAGCTTAAAGGCCGGGTGCCTTTTGGTGGGAATCGGATTAGGTTTGTTGGTAGGCTTTATTATTAATATGTGTATGGCGACAAATTCTTATTATGATGATGGTTGGTACAGGCATGAGGTAGCGGGTACGGCTTATGGGGCTTCGGTTCTTTTGTTCGGGGGAATCGGCTTGATAATAGCGTTCGTCATTGAGCTGAAACTAGGTAAGAATAATAAATAGCCATAGGCTTGCCTGGAAAGACGTAGCGTGCTGCATGCAGCACGCTACGTCTATACTACAGGTAGATCTCCCCGAAGAATTCAGGACAATGGAAATTAGGCTCGGGAAGGTCGATCGGACTCCAACTTACGAAATGCGGAAATTCCGTATCGTCCGCACATTTATAGAAGTTGCCCATTATCTTTTCCGGTAGGTTGTCAGGATCGAGGCCCATCAACCGGAAAGGAATGGCAACCACCAACTCCCAGCTATAAACCCCCAGTTTCTCTGTAAAAGCGACATGAGGAAGACTTGAAAAACGACGTATCGAAGCATACTCTTCGGGGGTCAGAGATTTCTTCGAATCACGCGATTCCCGATAGGAAGCATCACATGTTCCGATACAATTAAACTCGAAATTGTAGTAATTGGGATCATTCACCCGCTTCATAAAAAACTCCACGCAACTATCTTGATAGACAGGTGAACCATCCGTTTCATAAAGAGCTTTCAATGAATTGCCTTTTACAAAGTAACGAATATACAGATTCACTTTCGATCTTGCGATATCGAAAGCCACGATAGGCTTATAGGAATATTCCTCCCAGTTAATCACATCGATCGACTCTCGCTGGGCCTTTTCCATCAAAAAGCCTACGGACGACAGATCCAGTACGTCCAGCGTTTCTAAATAAGGGACTTTCAGTTTCTTCATTATCAATTATAGATTTGGAGTAATGGTAAATGTAAATAAGAAGTCAGCAATACGGATAAGACTCCGATTATAGCCAAAACAATAATGACTGATCCTACAATCCTATTCAATAACCATATACCTCGCACGTTAAACCATTTCTTCAATTTAGCAACTATATAAGTGATTCCGAACCACCAGAGAACAGCCCCCACCCCAATAAAAGCAATGCCACCCGACAACATCCAAACAGAATGTTCCGGCAAGACAAAACCAAAGCGGGCAAACAAACCAATATATAGCAATACGATTAATACGTTGCTAAAGGTAAGAAGAAAAGCTGTAATAAAATCCTGAGTGAAAGATAACTTTTTCTCCCGTTGTTTTCTAAGATTCCGGACAGGATTGGATTGGAAAATATAATAGCCAAAAATACCCAATACGATACTGCCGATCAATTGCAAAGGAGCCTGATTCGCCTCCACAAAGTTCACCACAACTCCCATCCCCAAGCAAGTCAGTGCAGCGTAGATCACGTCTGACAGAGCAGCCCCTAATCCGGTAACAAACCCATGCCAACGTCCTTTGTTCAGCGTTCGTTGTATACATAGCATACCGATCGGACCCATCGGGGCGGAAACCAGTACGCCAATAACAATTCCTTTACTTATCAATCCCAGCATTATCCTTCTATTTTCTGCCTAATGATTTGCAAAGATAACGCAAACCGGGAGCAGAATAAAATGAACTCGTCCATTTTTAACCAAAAAACACCTGCAGGAATGTTTTTTAGATTACCTACAGGCGTTTTCACACTTTATGTAAAAAGACTATTTAGCTTTTTCCTTTTCCAATATAGCTTTCAACTTTGCAACGATTTCGGGATGTTCGGCCGCCAGATTCTTCTTTTCTCCGATATCCTGCTTCAAGTTGTAAAGCTGTTCTTCCTTGCTGTTGCCCAACTCGATATTCGTCAGTTTAGCATAAGCAGCACCATTACTCGGAGCTATGTATTTCCATTCGCCGTCGGAGACAGAAAGAGAACCGGCAACTTCGACCACATAGTCGCGCCCTTTCAGATCCTTCCCCAAGAATGCGTCCAGATGATCCCGGCTGTCAGGACCGGCCCCTTCTTCGAGCGGCTTGCCCATCAGGCTTGCCATGGAGGCATACAGGTCGATCTGTGATACCAATGCGTCGGAGACACCCGGTTTTACCTGAGCCGGCCAGCTCACAATCATCGGAACACGCGTACCGGCTTCGAAGATACTGTATTTACCACCACGGAACGGCCCCCAGGGTCTATGTTCGCCCAACAATTCCACAGCCCGGTCTGCATAACCGTCATCCACAACAGGACCGTTGTCGCTACTCAACACGATCAAGGTGTTTTCGGCAATACCGGCTTTTTCGAGTGCGCCCATTATTTCGCCTACGGTCCAGTCGAATTGCAACAAAGCGTCGCCACGAGGGCCCATGCCGCTCTTGCCGACAAAACGGGGATGCGGCCAACGGGGAACGTGCGCGTCGTTGGTTCCGACAT
>OGLX01000307.1_pt1 | contig 36708 bp, 38 predicted proteins | sample 1572821 | NCBI WGS metagenome assembly OGLX01 (sample SAMEA2581908, study PRJEB24529) | metagenome | biome: Human gut stool | place: China | collected 2011 | reverse complement strand
GACAGAACGTTTGTTGAATGGGATTAACCCATCAACACGTTTTGTCCTATAACCCTCAATCTTTCACAAAATGCTCTATAACTATCTGTATACTCCATAGCAACCCCTATACATTAGTATGATTACTATTAAATTTTAGTATACGCGCGGGTTGCACATGTATAATGTATATTGCGAATTTAATTATTAATAATGTGTATATATAATCTTTGATATTTATTGTATATCAGTTATTGTTCTTAATTAGTATTTTTATATATAATAATATTCCTATATATTATAAAATATTACATAATTTTATCGTAAAATACATTTAAGACATCAAAATATACAGATGCGACAAATACCATTTAATATTTGAAAATATAGAATATAATTAAGTATATCAATTATCAAGGAGGTTTTTGCATATGAAAAAGGTTATTAAATCTACATTAAGCAAGGGTGTAACAGCAGTTCTTAACCGCACACTTACATCAAGTGCTAATGAATCTTCAAGCTTGGTTTTCAGCCAGCCTGTAGAGCCAGCAGAATTAAAGAAATTCAAGAAGGTTAGATAATGCTTGAGAAATTTTCTAGAAAAATTGCTGTATGGTTAATTAAATCAGGCATACTGGAGAATGATAACTCTGAGTTATACGGATATGCAATTCAATATTTATTATTGATTATTATTCCGACTATTAACTTTTTAGCATACTGTATAGCCACCCACAATAATATAATCGGACTTATTATATTATTTTCATTTCTGCTCATCCGGAAATATAGTGGTGGATATCATTGTAAATCATCTACAGTATGTCTGATTTTTTCAACCATAGTTTTAATAGCTATGGTTTTTTACGCTAATTTAATGAATTTTTCTCCAGTAATTATTATAACAATTATATTATGTGAACTGGAATTAATAATAAAAGGGCCTATAATATCTATTAATCATGATATTTCTGATAAAGAGCGTATTATTTATCGAAAATATTTATATGTAATCTTAGCCGTATATGACATTATAATGGCATTATTCATATATTTTAATAAGATTCATCTAGCTTGCAGTATAGCAATTGTTATTATAACCTGTTCGCTTGCACATATGATATGCATGATTGGAAAAAACAAGGAGGTATATTATTAATTTAATATACCTCCGCTTTTATTCATTCTTCTTTTTCTATCAAAAGTATTATTGATATACTAAATTCTCGGCTATTCTCATCATAATTTTCAACATGACTTCCATTGTACTTATCAACAACATTATAAATACTTTTCATTCCGTATCCATGAGAATTTTTATCATCCAATTTTGATGTCACATAATTATTATTTATCTTTTCAGGTTTTATATCACAGGAATTTGTTGTTTTTATAATCAACAAACTGCCATTCCTTTTAGTTATAAGCTCTATATAGGGTTTTTCTGTAGCAATGCATTTACATGACGCTTCATATGCATTCGATAACATATTACCAAATAATGCAACAATATCTGTTTGCGATAAATATTCCACAGTATCAGGTCTAATATCTACAAGCATATTAATACCATTATCACTACATTTATTCATGTATTGACTGAGAAGCCCATTTAATACATTACTTTTAGAAAATTTCGTCTTTCTTCCTATACTATAATCTTCTATTATCTCTAAAATATATTGTTTTATATTTTCATCCGTTCCCATATCAAGCATAGCATTAAGGTGTGCCTTTATATCATGTCTTAAAATTTCAAATTTTTCGTTTTTTTCATGCTCCAATTTATAATATTCAGCATCTGCCCTTTCCTTTGCCAGCTCTAACTTAATTCTTTGATTTTCTGCATTTCTCTCATTAATCTTAATATTAACCAACAATATAAGTATGTCTGATATAACCAATACAATCATGCTTATAATCATCCATATTGTTTCCCGCTTCTCTAAATTCCACTTCATGCCAATAGAATAAAATGTCATACAGACAATCAGTGATGAAACTAATATTAATAACAGCAATGCCATAGATATATCTATACTTTCAGACATTTTAACAAAACTTTTCTTTTTTATTATTACAATTATCTGCGCAAATAAAAAATATAGTATTTTACATAAACATAAAACAGTTAAAATAATCAGTGTGTTCTGGCTTTTAACATTCTCAATTCCAACAATATATTGTGTCATAAATAAGACCATTACTTCTGCCAGTGAAATTAATGAATTAAATAAAACAGCCCAGAAAACCGCAGCCTTTTTATTCACCTTATACAATACTGCAATTAATAATATATACACTATATTATTAACCGTCATTGATATTGCCATATTGTTAGAAAGAAACACCATAAACATTATGGCATGACCAATCATTATAATTAATCCTGTTACCCATTTTTTATAACGATGCTCGTACATCTGAGACATGCTCATCCATAAAATTACAGCTTCTATAATATGAGCAAACGCATAGCTTAAAACAATCCCCATCCCCTACTCCTGTCCTGCAAGGTATAGAAGCAATTTTTGTTTAAACTCACTTTTCCTGTCGCGTGATAACGGAATCTCCTGCTCTATTCCTTTAAGCCTTATGTTATTATTTGAAAATTGTTCAACTTTCTTAATATTTACTATAATAGATTTATTTACCAGAAAAAACATATCATCATCCAGAAGCTTTTTCCAATAAGCTAAACTCTCTAAAGTTAAATACTCCTGTTTTTCAGTATACACACATCTTTTCCTTGCAATTGATTCAATATATATTATATCGTCCTGTTCTATAATCACATTGTTTTTGGATTCCTTAATCACAATCTTCTTACTTTGTTTCTTATAGCACAGCTCAACTGCTTTCCGCAACCCTCTGCTTATTACATTCTTATCAAGCGGTTTATTAATATACCGAAACACACCTTCATCCATAGCATCATCTAGATAACCCATATAAGATGTAATAATGAAAACAACAATACCCTTATTATTTTTTCTTAAAATTTTGCTGGCTTCTATACCATTAATGCCCTCCATCTCAACATCAAGAAAAGCTATATCTATAATGTCAGATTCTCTGGCGGCTGCTTCTCCACTAAAATATTCATATATCTTATAATCAGCAATTTTTCTGTCTCTGAAAAAATCCTGCACATATTCCTTCATCCGCTCAACACAGATTTTATCATCATCACATATTAATATATTCATAAGCTTCTCCTCGTAATTTACGACTTAGGAATATTATACATTATTTTCTTTTGTGCATCCATAGTGCAGATACCAATATACTGACATTCATTACAACATAAGAAATAACAATCCATTTCGCATAATGAATAAAAATATACTGGCGGATATTCAGATTAATGAGTAAATTTTTAAATATATTAATTTTATAGATTCCTTTTCCAATTTTCTCATATATAAAAGAAAGACTTAAAACTGGTGCATTAATATATGGCATTCCATATAAACTCTTAATTATCATAAATTGTATAATGCATGTGATAAGCGTAAAACATCCTGTAAATATAACCATTGCCAGATATTTTCTCAACCACCTTTTCTTTCTTCCATATGCAGATGAATTCAAAATATACTCCATACCAGTTTTTTGTTCCAGCATAATATTTTCAACTGTAATTATCACTACAACAATAATAGATACTATAAATATTATAAATTCCCTTAACCTTGCACTCTCACCTATAAGCTGCTCATAATTTCTGTCAGATATAATCCATGCTTTCCTGCCGTACACACTATATATATTATCAGCATTTGCCAATTTCTGACTATACTCCAAACATGCCGCTGCCTCTTTCAATACATATTGATATTCCCCATACGCATGCATATATTCAGATTCCCACTCAGGATATGTTTCCTTCATACTCTCCTGTGCTTTCAACTCATCAAGCTTATTTTTCATTTCCCTGACAGCTTCCTGCTTTTCTTCAACATAGCTGCGTATATAACTGCTATCATATCCTCCATGTTCAATATACATTTTGTCCATTACTATCTGTGCGTCATTATAATGCATGACATTATTTCTTGAAAAATAACATGTAACAAATATAACCGTAACAATAAGCCACAATCCATATCCTGAAAATATCAGTTTATGCAATTCTTTACAGATCTGTGGCATTTTCTTAAGAACATGCTGATACGCTTCATTAATTTTTCCTGTTATCTTATCAATAATTGTTCGTTTTCCATACGGCTTCATGATTATGCATCTGTAATATGCCATACACATTAATAAAACCGTCGTAATAGTAGTTACAAACAATGTTACCGAAGCTGCTGAAAACACATAATATCTGAACCCCCAATTTATATAAGTTCTTATCATGTCATTAATCTGCAGCAGATTAATAATATTTATAAAATGAAACACATTATATCTGCTTTGAATCGAAATATTTCTATATAGAATAATCTCTACTCCTATAAACAATCCCAGACATAATAACGCATTATTTCTCTGTCTGAATGCCACAAATACAGACCAGATTATAAGTCCAAGCATGATAATCACAATACTCGATATAATTATCAAAATAATAACATACTCAATCTTACTTACCGGATATGTAAATTTACTGAATTGTTTAATATTCTGAATAGCATTTCCAATATCTCCTGCCCCACCATATATTAACAATGCAAGTATAAATGTTGTAACTGCCATAGATACTACCGATATGAATCCGCCAATTATAATTGCAAATATACTGGAAACTGCTATATATTCCCTGCCTTTTGCAGTACTGCAGTTAATAGCCCACATTCCGTTATCTCTGTATCTGAACAATTCATATATTATGCCAAGCATGAATACAAATGCTATATAAAATGAGTAATGATATTCTGTAAATGCACTAACAGCCCGGCTCTCATCAACCGAAACATTTACATTACTTATTCTTTCAAAATCCTCTGATGTTTTTATTATGTTACTGTATGCAAATGTACCCTCCTCCGCAAAAATAGAAAATTTCTGTAACTCCTCTGCTTTATTTATTATAGCAGTGACATATCCATTATAACCTGATATATATTCCTCCTGACTTTTTAATGTCCTTTCAGATATATCATTTTTACTCAACGGAATATTTTTATAGGCAAATAAACATAAATTAACCAATATACATAATATTAATAACAACCATCTTTTATAAGAAAATACCCTCTTTAATTCTGCCATATAGCTTCCTCATTTACATCCTATTTTTTGAAAGGATTAAATAAAAATATAGTATCATCATATACACTTTCCCATTGACCGGCATGCTCTATATCCTTTTTATCTATGTAAAGATATCCGCTAAAGTATTCAGCGCGTTCATCTTTTTTCGGTACACTTCCCCATGCAAACATGCATCTTTCATCACCATAATATATATTATTTATTGTATCATCACATTCTATCTCATTGATTTTATTTCCATCCGAATCAATAATAATAATTCTGTATTCTCTTTTTTCTACTGTTCTTGTCATATTTTGAAATGTTATATTATCCATGTATATATACTTTCCATCATATGACATACTGCAACGATCATATAAAGAATCCGATTTCATCACAAGCTTCATAACCTGTTCTTTAGCATCAGCATAATAAAGCCCTTCACCTACAACATAATAAGCAAATATATTCTTTTCCGGTATAAAACAATAATCTGATATGTCATCCTCGGCTACTAGTTTTATCTCTTTAGTGTTATAATCATATGAATATAATGCTTTTGTTTTAGATCTCATAGATCTCTTTTCAAGCTGTTCCTGTACCGCAAAGTATAATTTATCCCCATAACTTTTCACTAACCCAATTGATATATTATTGCCTATAACCTCATATATGTTTTCTGAACTTCCATCCTTTAATGACATTTTCTTAATTGCTTCAGTGAATTCTCCTTCCATGCCATAATGAGCACATAAATAATAAGCATATACATAATCCCCATGAAATACTAAATGTGTTGAAGAATCCTGATCACTAGGAAATATTTCTCCAATATTTTCTACATTATTTCCTGACTTATCCATCCTTGTAAGCACAGACATACCATTCTGTATCTGCATATAATATAAATATCCTTCATGATAATATATATTAGATACTACATAGCTCTGTTTCATCATATTGGCATTACATGTGCTGTTATCATGTGCACAGTCCGGCTTACCACACACTGGTACTACCTCTTTTGTCGCATAATCAAAATACATAAGATAAGTCATGTCAGGTGTTATAAAATAATAACCATCCTCCGCAGCTGTAAAATCATGTAAAAAATTCGCTTTCCAGTAGCTCTGGGAATCGTCCAAATCATATCCGCTTCCTAAAGAACCATAATCAGGCTGTGCTGAATGCTTTGATACCTTATGTGTTCCGAAATACACAGCAATTACTGCCAATATAGCTAATAGTATTCCTGCCGGTATTATTAATTTCTTTGCAACTCTATTCATAAAACCTCCTATTTTAATTTCACTCTGAACATTGTTTCATCATTTAAGCATGTGCTGGATCCAGACTTGAATATAAAATAATCTGTTTTTTCGCTCCCATCCTTATATATAACCTTTTCCTCTATAACCACGGATTCTAGTTCTTCTAATAATGCAGTTATTTGTGCATTGGGTTCTGTATAATATTCACTTCCAAACTTAAATTTAAGCGGTACATTACAATATATATACATTTTCACATTTCTCTGTTTTTCAGGATTAATTTCAACCCATCTGCTTGTATACCGCAGCTTATTTCTTTTTTCACTTTCCAAAAAGGTGTAACTTCTTGTATCGGCAATTGTAACAGCAGCATTCGCTGCTCTTAAATATATCTTTTCTGCATTCTCTTCATTATATATATCCGTCAGACTGAAAATATACGCTATTGTTCTTCTCATACGATCTGCGTCATTCTCTTTATCATACGACCAATGTGAAAACACATCCGTCATATATACTTCTTTTGATTCTTCGTCTATCTCAACTTTAGGATATCTTACTTCTATTTCTGGATATATTTCTCTTATATAGTTTTCCCCATCAACCTTAGTTTTCTTTATTACTGGATATTCTTTTTTACTAAACACACATATCAATGTAATTATTGCTGTAGCTATACATATAAATATAGCTACAGCAAGTATAAAAATCTTTTTCTTTTTCATAATATCCCCTTTACATTACTCAAATAGCAAAGCTTTATTATAAATAATAAAGCTTTGCTATCTTAAAAAATTATCTATAGACTACATAATCTTCTCTTACAGCATCATCCATAGCATCAATTAATACATATCCTGCATTTTTTCCTATACTAACATTAGAATATCTATATCCTGATGCATATGTTGTCTGTGCTTCTCCTCCACTGTACCATAATTTGGTCATATCATCATCATAAGTTCCATATCCCAAAACAGTTAAATCCGCCGTTTCACTAGTTGAAACATATGCTCCAAATGCATCATAGATTCCATTATCTCTATTAGGATCTATATATGCACCACCACTATAATGACACGAACCTGCATAGCCATCGAAATCATGTGAACTAGCGAATGCAATTATACTATTAGCCACTACCAATACACTTACAATTCCTGCAACAACCAATCTTTTAATACTTTTCTTAACCATAATTTAACCTCCATTGTACATTTACCTTTTGTTACATTATTAAATTATTCATTTTCCTTTCTTATAATTCGTCAGGCAACCTTCTCAGCATTATTCCTATGTATCACATTCAGTTTCCTTGTAATAAACTATATCATTAGACTAAAAAAATTCAATGCACTATGTCTCAAATGTCGTTTTTTATGTCTCAACTGTATATTTTATGACATTTAATATCAAATTATTTTACTAAATTGATTACATTCTAATCACTTTATAGCATTCCCATAAACAAAAAAGAACTCCATCACACCAGCTCAATCAAGGTGTAACGGAGTTCCCATTCTGTATATATTTAATTCTAAGAAGCCTGCTCAAACTGCGAATTATAAAGGTCAGCATAGAAACCGTTCTTGGCAAGAAGCTCATCATGAGTTCCCTGCTCAACGATATCACCATCCTTCATAACAAGTATCACGTCAGCATCTTTGATGGTTGAAAGTCTGTGTGCAATAATAAAGCTTGTTCTGCCCTTCATCAGATTATCCATAGCCTTCTGGATTCGCTCCTCTGTTCTTGTATCAACAGAAGATGTTGCTTCATCAAGAATAAGGATTGGATTATCTGCAAGGATTGCTCTTGCAATTGTAAGAAGCTGCTTCTGTCCCTGTGAGACATTGCTTGCGTCCTCGTTAAGCTCACAATCATAACCGCCCGGAAGAGTCTCAATAAAGTGATGGGCGTTAGCAGCCTTGGCTGCTGCAATAACTTCCTCATCAGTTGCATCAAGCTTTCCGTATCTGATATTCTCCATAATTGTACCCTTATAGAGCCATGTATCCTGAAGAACCATTCCAAATGCGTCTCTTAATTCTCTTCTGTTGAAATCCTTAACATTATGTCCATCAACAAGAATAGCTCCATCATTAACATCATAGAATCTCATAAGCAGTTTAACAATAGTGGTCTTACCTGCACCTGTCGGTCCAACGATAGCAACCTTCTGTCCAGGCTTAACATTTACACTGAAATTCTTGATGATAGTCTGGTTCTCATTGTATCCGAATCTTACATGCTCGAAATCAACCTCGCCCTTAATTCCTTCTGTAGAAACAGGATTCTTAACAGTCTGGTCTTCCTCTTCTTCATCAAGAAATTCAAATACTCTCTCAGAAGCTGCTACCATAGACTGTACCTGATTGATAACCTGAGCAATCTGCTGGATTGGCTGTGTGAAATTCTTTACATACTGGATAAATGCCTGAATATCACCGATTGTTATAACATTTTTAATAGCAAGAAGACCGCCGGTTAATGCAACACATGCGTAACCTAAGTTACCTACAAACATCATGATTGGATGCATCATTCCTGAAAGGAACTGTGACTTCCATGCTGAACCATAAAGGACATCATTAGTCTTGTTAAATGAATCAACCATATCCTTTTCTTTGTTAAATGATTTAACAATCATATGTCCGCCATAAGTTTCCTCAATCTGTCCGTTAATATGTCCAAGATACTCCTGCTGTGTTTTGAAATATCCCTGTGACTTCTTAACAACGAAAGAAACAAGTCCGACTGATATTGGCAGGATTATAACCGCTATAAGTGTCATAAGCGGTGAAATGCTTAACATCATAACAAGAACACCAATCATAGTAGTTAAAGATGTAATGATTGTTGTAATACTCTGGTTAAGTCCCATTCCAAGTGTATCAACATCGTTAGTAATTCTTGATAACACCTCACCATATGTCCTGCTCTCGAAATACTTCATAGGCATACGGTTAATCTTCTCGCTGATTTCTTTTCTTAATCTATAGCAGACCTTCTGTGTAATGCCTGTCATTATCCAGCCCTGTACAAAGTTAAATACTGCACTTGCGGCATACAGACAAAGCACGAATATAAGAATTGTTCCAATCTTTCCAAAGTCAATTCCGCCAGTTCCACCGATTTTCTTTACAAGACCTTCTGACAGAGCTGTAGTTGCCTTACCAAGAACCTTTGGACCTACAACAGAAAATACTGTTGAGCATACAGCCATAACTGCAACAAATATTATCGCAATCTTATAGCTTCCAATATATCTTATAAGCTTTCCTATTGATCCTTTGAAATCCTTGGCTTTCTCAACAGGTGCCATTCCTCTTCCCGGAGGTCCCATTCTTCTTTTCGGTGGCATTTTGATATTTTTATTATCTTCCATACTGACTAGGCCTCCTTTCCAAGCTCTTTAGCAGAAAGCTGTGAACTTGCAATCTGCTGATATGTCTCACATGTCTTCATAAGTTCTTCATGCGTTCCCTTGCCAACAATCTTACCATCATCCATAACAAGAATCTGATCTGCATGAAGGATTGTGCTGATTCGCTGAGCTACAATAATAACAGTGGCATCAGACACATTTGCAGCAAGCTCCTTACGAAGAATTGCGTCAGTTTTTAAATCAAGTGCTGAAAAGCTGTCATCAAATATAAACACTCTTGGGTGCTTTGCTATTGCTCTGGCAATAGAAAGTCTCTGCTTCTGACCGCCTGAAACATTAGTACCGCCCTGTGCTATAGGACTGTCATACTTCTCAGCCTTATTATCAATGAACTCAGTTGCCTGTGCAATCTGTGCTGCCTTAACGACATCTTCATCGCTTGCATCAGGATTACCGAATCTTAAATTACTTGCAATAGTACCAGAGAAAAGCATTCCCTTCTGAGGCACGTAACCAAGCTCACTTCTTAAGTCATGCATAGAGATATTTCTTATATCATGACCATCAATAGTAATGCTTCCTCCTGTAACATCATACAATCTTGGAATAAGATTAACGAGCGTTGACTTTCCACAGCCCGTACTTCCTATAATTGCTGTAGTCTTACCCGGCTCTGCTTTAAATGTAATATCCTCAAGTGCGTTCGCTTTAGCACCCGGATACATGAAATTTACATGATTAAACTCAACTACACCCTTTGCAGACTCAATTGTCTCAGGATTCTCAGAGTCTTCTATTGAAGAATGTGTATTAATAACTTCATCTATACGGTCAGCTGCAACCATCGCTCTTGGAAGCATTACAGACATCATTGTAAGCATAAGGAATGACATAACTATGAGCATCGAATATGTTATAAATGCAGTCATAGAACCTACCTGCATAACTCCGGCATCAATTCTGTGTGCGGCAACCCACACGATAAGAACTGACAAACCATTCATGATAAACATCATGCTTGGCATCATGAATGTCATTGTTCTGTTAGTAAAGAGCATTGTCTTAGTAAGCTTCTTATTAGCTTCATCAAATCTTTCCTCTTCCTTCTTCTCTCTTCCAAAGGCTCTTATTACAGAAAGACCTGTAAGAATCTCTCTGGATACAAGATTGACATTATCTACCAGCTTCTGCATAAGCTTGAACTTAGGCATCGCAATTACCATAAGAAGCATTACAAATGCAATGATAACCGCAACAGCCATAACTATAACCCAGCCCATGCCGGCTCCCGTTCCAACAACCTTTATAATTCCTCCAACACCAAGAATTGGTGCATACAGAATCATTCTCAGCATAATAACCGTAACCATCTGAACCTGCTGTACATCATTAGTTGTTCTTGTGATAAGTGATGCTGTAGAGAATTTGTCCATCTCAGCATTAGAGAATCCCATGACATTAGAATACAGTTTTCCTCTCATATCTCTTGCAACGCCTGCACCAACTCTTGATGCAAGGAAGCCTATACATACAGAAGTAACCGCCATAAGAAGTGCCATGGCAACCATCTTAAGACCAGCTGCCCACAGATACTTAGTCTGGATAGAATCCATGTCCATTCCTGCCTTGGCATCCATGCTCTTTGCATAAGCAACGCCCATAGACGAAACAAGAGTCTTTCCCATGGTATCAATAGTCTTCTGGAATTCGCTTCGCATAGAAAGGATATCGTCTTTACTCATAGCCCCTGCACTATACATTGCCTTCACTATCTGTCTCATATCCACACATATAGTTTCAACCTCATTACCATCCGAATCTTCCATCATCTGTGTAAATGTAGTTAGTTCAACGCCCATAGACTTTCCAATATCTTCTACTGAAACATTGGACAGCTGCTCCTCACTTACATGCATCTGCTCTGCCATACGGCTCTTGAATGCACTTTCAGTCACTGAAGACATCTGGTTGTTAATTATAAGTGCTGTAAAAAGTGTGTCGTCTAAATCAGTCTTATTCTTAGAACCTTTGACACTTAATTCATAGACATTATCATCTTCATTATAAGAATACGACTGTTCCCACAGCTGTGCTTCTTCCTCTGTCATAAAAAGCTTCGCAGTGTCAAATTCTTCCTTAGTAATCTTTTCTGGCACAGTATGCTCTATGCCTCCATTCTGTATACCTGTATCAATGATATCTGAAGTATACGCAGGAAGCGACAAGTCACACACTGCCTGAACAATAAGCAGTGCAAATACCAGCACTATCGACTTCCAGTATGGCAGCACATTTTTAATAATTCTGCTCATAAACACTCTCCCATCTTTATTGATAAATATTTTCAAAAAATCTGCTTTCAATAATAAATAAGCGTTTCTTATATTAACACCGATTTTCATAATAGTAAATTAATGTCAAATGTATTTTTATAAATAATTTATAAAGAATGTTTGAATAATAACAATATATATGTTATTATACGCGCGAACGTCATCCGTTTTTCGGAGATGTATCTTAACAAGCCGGAAGGGCTGCATACCTTTCCGCAAAGGAGACAATATGAATACTATCAATGCAACTCGAACTTCTGCAACGAAGTTCAACACTAAGTACATGGTGGAGCTGGCACTTATGGTTGCGGTCATACTCGTTATGTCACTGACCCCATTAGGCTACATCCGTACCCCTGGACTTTCTATCACCCTTTTAACTGTTCCTGTAGCTGTAGGTGCTATCATCTTAGGACCTGTCGGCGGTTTAATCTGTGGTCTGACATTCGGACTTACAAGCTTTTATCAGTGCTTCGTTGGAGGCGCAATGGGAACTGTTCTTCTCGGAATTAATCCATTTGGTACATTTGTAACAACAGTAGTAACAAGAACTCTTGAAGGCTTCCTTACAGGACTTATATTCAAGGGACTTCACAGTATTAATGGAGTTAAGAAATTTTCTTATTATATAGCAAGTCTCTGCTGTCCTTTACTTAATACTTTATTATTCATGAGTTCACTTGTTCTCTTCTTCTATAATACAGATTATGTACAGGCCTTCGTTACTGCACTCGGAGCTAAGAACCCACTTATATTCGTAGTATTATTTGTTGGTGTTCAGGGACTTATTGAGGCAGGAATCTGCTTTATTGTTGCTAGTGTGGTTTCCCGTGCATTATATGCTGCACTTAAGCTTAACCAGAATTAGTCAGTCACTTTGATTGAATAAATCGGACATTAATCAACGGAGGATTAGTTTTGTTTACAGAGATTTCAGTTAATGATATTAATGATTTTAGATTAGGTCATGCTTCCAATAAGGAAGCTGGCACTGGTGTAACTGTTATATATTTTCCAGACGGAGCTACAGCAGGCTGTGACATTAGCGGTGGCGGTCCGGCATCAAGAGAAACACCTCTTACTATGCCTATGACTGCTGACAATCCGATTAATGCCATCGTGCTGTCAGGCGGTTCAGCATACGGTCTTGCCGCATCTGACGGAGTTATGACATGTCTTGAAGAACATGGTATAGGATATAACACAGGCGTTTCACTTGTTCCGCTTGTATGCCAGTCATGCATATTTGATCTTGGATATGGAAGCTCTAAAGTACGCCCAGACAGTACTATGGGATATGAGGCCTGCATTAAGGCACTTATGAAGGCCGGTGTTGTCAATACTGATGCTTCCACCGCTGCCAATTCGGATAGCAACGACCCCGTTCAGGGCTGTATCGGTGCCGGAACAGGTGCGACTGTCGGCAAGATTATGGGAATGAAGCAGGCTGAAAAGTCAGGACTTGGAATATATTCAGTGAAGACAGGCACATTTACAATGACAGCAATTGTTGTTGTAAATGCACTTGGAGATATATCAGATTATGAAACCGGTAAAAAGCTTGCCGGACTTAAGAACGCTGACAGAACCGAGTATGTAAGCTGTGAAGAAGCACTTTATCAGTTCATGGCACCTCGCGATATGTTCACAGGCAACACAACAATCGGTGCAGTTATAACCAACGCTGCATTTAACAAGGCTGAACTTAACAAAATTGCATCTATGGCAAGAAATGCGTATGCACGCTGCATTAATCCAGTCGGCACAATGGCAGATGGCGATACAATCTATGCTGCAAGTACTGCAAAACGAGACGGCAGCGAAGCTGTACATGTTGATATCAACTTTGCAGGAACACTTGCTGCCCGCGTTATGTCCGCTGCAATTAAGAATGCTGTAATGAATTCTAAGATATCTGATGAAGAATTTTTAAGCATGGTAAAGTAACACATGAAATAATCCCCGATAAGCTGCTGTTCTGACAGTCTTACCGGGGATTTTTATATTATCTTTATTTTAACATTTTAATTATTCACAAAGCTTAGAAAATGCATCCGCAACAAACTGTACCTTAGTTCCTATAATAACCTGTACAGATGTCTTTCCAGGTTTCATAACACCAGCAACACCAGCTGATTTAATAACCTTATCATTAACAAGTGTAATATCCTTTACTTCAAGTCTCAGTCTTGTAATACAATTATCTATGCTTGCAATATTCTCTTTTCCGCCACAGCCTTCAAGAATTGTCTTTGCAATTGCTGTATAATCGTCACTTGCAAGTTCAACTTTCTTTTCTGCTTCTATATCATCATCTTCTCTGCCAGGAGTCTTTAAATCCCATTTCTTAATGGCAAATAAGAATACGAAATAGAATACGAAGAATGCTGCTATACCAAGAGGAATTATCAACCATGTCTTCTGTGCTGCCGGAAGAGATGATGAGAATAACAGGTCAGTAGCACCTGCTGAGAAACTAAATCCTGCTCTGAAGCCTAATGCAACTGTAATCATTGTAAATATACCATAAAGAAGTGCATAGATAACATAGAGTCCAGGAGCAAGGAACATGAAACCAAATTCAAATGGTTCTGTAACACCACAGATAAATGCACATAATGCTGCAGAAGCAACAAGTCCTATAGCTACTTTTTTCTTAGCTGGCTTTGCACATTTAATCATAGCTAAAGCTGCACCAGGAACACCAAACATCATACATGGGAAGAAGCCTGACATATACATTCCAAGACTCCATGAAACATCACTTGATGTTTGTCCTGCCCAGAAGTGCTGTAAATCTCCAAGTCCGATAGTATCAAACCAGAATACGTTGTTCAACGCATGATGTAATCCGGTAGGAATTAACAATCTGTTCAAGAATGCATAGATACCTGCACCAACAATATCAAGCTTTACAATTGCCTTACCAACGCTTACTAATGCGCCGAACAGTAATGGCCATACAAATAATAACACAACAGATACAAGAATTGATACTACTCCTGAAACAATTGCTACGCATCGTTTTCCACTAAAGAAAGATAACCAGTTTGGTAATTTTGTATCTTTAAACTTGTTATAACACATAGCACCGATTATACCAGCAAGAATACCAATAAATGGATTCTCAATCTTGTTAAATGCAAGAGTTTTAGTTGCACTGTCTGCTATAGAAGGTATAATTACTGTAACAAACTTTGTAGAAAGAAGTGTTGTCATCATAAGCCACGAAGCAAGTGCCGCAATTCCTCCGGTACCATCATTTTTATCTGACATACCTACACCGACACCAATTACAAAAAGGATTGCCATGTTATCAATTAAAGCTCCACCAGCTTTTACAAGAAACAGACCAATCATATTAGCTGCACCCTGAATATCTCCACCCTGCATAGTTTCTGGACACAGCATATAACCGATACCCATAAGGATACCACATATAGGCAGTACTGCCACAGGAAGCATTAACGCTTTTCCCAGTTTTTGAAGAAATTTCATACTTTTCTCCTCCTTTAAATCATTATTAATCGGGGTTATCCCAATCACGCGCATTGTGAAATCCTGAGTAATTATGATATTTTCAGAACTTCATCATCAATAGATACCTCACCCTCCTTTATCAGATTAATTTTATTATAATCGTCGGTATTGCATATAAGGACTGGTGTAATCGTATCCAATCCTGCCGACTTTATTTTTTCAAGATCAGCCTCTAAAAGTAAATCACCCTTTTTTACCTGCTGACCACCTGAAACATGTGAAATAAATGGTTCTCCCTTGAGCGTTACCGTATCCAGCCCAATATGTATAAGTAATTCCGTTCCCTGACTGGTTGTCATCGTCACAGCATGAAGAGTATCAAACACCATTGATATCTCACCATCTGCCGGAGCATATATCTTTCCTTCTGAAGGAATTACTGCAAATCCATCTCCAAGAACTTTTTCTGAAAATGTTGGATCTGAAACTTCAGTAATTGGCACCACTTTTCCTTTACACGGAGAATAAATAACATTATCCTTTGACTTTCCTTTGAAAAAACCTAGCATATTATCTCCTTTCCATCAATATATACCCTCTTAATATTCAATTCCTCATCAATAAGCACGAAATCCGCTTGTTTTCCTACAGAAATACTTCCGACTTTATCATATATACCAATTTCCTTTGCCGGATTCTCTGTTGCACACATAACAGCTGTTTCTAATGAAATTCCTGCTTTTTTAACGACATATCGAAGACAATCCATTAAATTAGTTGCTGAACCGGCAATTGTTCCATCATGTAATGTTGCCAGATTACCTTTTACCACTACAGGCTGTCCTCCAAGAGTATATTCGCCATCCTCTAATCCTGTTGCTCTCATGCTGTCACTGATTAGTATTATGCGTCCCGCACCCAACATAGCAAATGTTGCCCGTATTACTGATGGATGAATATGAACTCCATCACATATCAGTTCTGCATGACATTGATATGAATCTCTTATTGCACCTATAACACCAGGCTTTCTATGATTCATAGGGGGCATTGCATTGTATAAATGTGTTGCATGAGTTGCACCATGTTGAATTGCCTCCATCGCAGTATCATAATCTGCTGCTGTATGAGCAATCGACACCACAACATTATCTTTTACTTTATCTATGAAATTCATCGCACCCGGCTCTTCTGGTGCAATATCAACAATCTTTATTAAATCATGTGCAGCTTTCTGGAGTTCACAGAAATACTCATAATTACAATGCATAATATTCTCTGCTGCCTGTGCACCCTTTTTTTGTGGACTTATAAAAGGTCCCTCCATATTAATTCCTACCAGATGGGCTCCACCATTATATAAATACTCTCCGGCATTCTTCATAACTTCAACAAGTTCTTCCTTAGCTATCGTCATGGTTGCCGGACATATACTCGTCACTCCGACAGAAGCCTCATACCGCGAAATTATATCAAGTGCCTCTTTAGTTCCATCACACATATCTGCGCCTTTGCATCCATGAAAATGAATGTCAACAAGTCCTGGAATCATCTTAAGTCCTGTAGCATCTACAACTTCATCGCCAACATAATTATGTACATCCAGCACTTTGGTGAATGTACCGTTATCTACAACGACATCTCCCTTAACAAATACATTGTCCTGTGTATAAACATCAGCATTCTTTATAATCATATGTTCTCAACCTTCTATCCACCAAGTTAATAAGCTTTAGTAAATCTTACTAAGAGCTGCTTCATCTGCTACCAGTGTTACATCATTATGCAGCTGCAAAACTGATGCAGGAACATATGGTGTAATATGTCCAAAAAAGGCTTCTTTCACAATCTGTGCTTTATCTTCCCCACTTGCAACAACCAGAATCTTCTTTGCCTGCATTATTGTCTTGATTCCCATTGTGTATGCCTGTCTTGGAACGTCTTCTGCTGATTCAAAAAATCTCTTGTTAGCTTCTATTGTAGATTCTGTTAAATCAACACAATGAACCTGTTTTTCAAATGAATCTGATGGTTCATTAAATCCTATGTGTCCATTATGGCCTATTCCTAGAAGTTGTAAATCAATACCTCCAAGAGACTTAATCAGTTCAGAATATCTGTTACATTCTTTTTCCGAATCCTGCTCCATTCCATTAGGAATATGAGTATTCTCAACTGATATATTCACATTATCAAATAAATTCTTATGCATAAAATAATAATAACTCTGATCATTGTCCTGACTGAGTCCCTTATACTCATCAAGATTAACAGTCTTAACTGCTGAAAAATCCAAGTCACCTTTTTTATACCATTCTACTAACTGCTTATATAACCCAACTGGCGTTGAACCAGTCGCAAGTCCAAGTACACATTCTGGCTTCATAATAATCTGTGCTGATATAATATTAGCTGCCTTTCTACTCATATCAGCATAATCTTTTGCTTTGTATATTTTCATCACTTATCACTCCATTTCACATATTCTACCATCTCAGATTCTAATAATAAACATTCCCCAGATATACAAATATTTATTATATTAACTAAAATGTACTGATTTTCATATATTAAATTGTCGTTCGCTTTATTATGTTTACATATTAACAATTTTTTAACAATATATCCAGCATTATTTGTCACATTTTAATAAAATATGTATTTTTATTAAAACATTGCAGATAAAAAGGCAATAAAAAAGACTAACCAGCCAGTGTAATTTATAATACAACGCTGATTAGTCCATATTAGTATTTCTATCTGTCCGCATTTTTCAACTTATGATTAACAGCCATCGCAACCACACCAAGTAACACAATGAAAAGAGAGATAAACTGCGATGTAGAGAATATTCCGACCTCACCTCTGTAATCGTTTCTTAAGAACTCAATTGCAAATCTTCCAAGTCCGTAAGTTATGCAATATAAGAATCCAATATTACCTGCTGCCATATGCTTTCCGGTAGTTTCCTTACCGTCAGCCTTGCGCTTCATAACAGCAGTATAAGAAAACTTAGCTGCTATTATCATAAGAAACGCCATATTAAGAAAATCTGCCCCCGATGATATAAGCTGTGTAGGAATCAGTTTAACTCCTGATGGTGCAAGTGAACCAGCCGGGAAAACAACTCCCCAGGCTGCATCTGTATGTCTTCCGTAACAGCACCCTGCAAGGAAACAGCCGATTCGTCCAAAGCCCTGTGCCAGCGCTATCTCTGGCATTACCAGATCAAAATACTCAAGGAATGATAACTTCTTAATCTTTACATATATAAGGTTACACAGCACACCTGCAATAAGTCCGCCATAAACAACGAATCCCGATGAGCCAAGCACACCTATAGGATCTTTTATAAAATCCTTAAAGCTCACTATTATATACAACAGCTTTGCTCCAAGAAATCCCGATACTCCCGCAATTATCGCGATATCAATAAGAGCCTCCTCTTTCATTCCCATCTTCTTAGCCCTGTACTCGCCAACAAGCAGTGCCAGCACAAAACCTATGCCAATCATCAGTCCATAACCGTGAATTACGAACTTTCCTATATGAAATAAATCTGTCTTCATAAAATCAATCTTCCTTTCTGTCACCTGTGAACCAATCCTACATCAGTCCCAGCTTTTCCTTAACCATCGCAAGTCTTCTGTCAAATTCCGCATAAAATGCCTTATCATCAGCACATCCAGCATATGTCGTCATATAGAACACTCTTAAGTTAAATGTATTAAGAATCTTCACATTATCCTCTGAAAGTCCCGGTAGTGCCGCCTGAAGCTGCTTCACATACTCATGCCATCTGACAATATAAGAATCATACTCCACAAGTCCCTCGATGCCAAGCCATTTTTTCAGTTTAATCTTCGATAGATTATCCTTATTACACTCGCCCTTCTGCACAATATATTTAAAATGTGTCTCATCCTCCCAGTATCTTCCAAGTGGGAACATTCTGCATATTCCCGGTCTTATCGTATGTATATTGCACAGATTATCTTCACGAAGAAAAGCACATCTTCCGTCTGATTTCTGCATTTTTAAGTTAGGCATAATAATACCATCCACAACATTTAACTCAAGCTCGTTCATCGTAAGCTGTTCAAATGTTTTGCCCAACCCGGTTGTGAGCTTGTAACAGTCATATGGGTCAATCACAATCGTACTTCCCATATTCTGGCAGCATACAGTCTGACAGCCCTTACACGAGTTAGTATCAACACGCACAAGGTCATTCTCGGTATACAGTCTGCCATCCGATATATCTTCTAATGAAACATTTCTTAACATTATTCAATCCTTTCAAACGTGTACAAAAGATTATAAATCTTCACGCACATATTTACTTCACATGTAACTATAGTAAAAAATATGTATCAAATCAAGAACATTTTACTCCCATTTTTCGCCATAATGTGCTAAAATACATTCTTGTATATTTATTTTAGGAAATCTGATATTGAGAAAGGATTAAGAAAAATGAAAAATAAGATTGTTACATTTGGTGAAATTATGCTTCGTCTCTCTCCTGAGAACAACGCAAGATTTACTCAGTGCAATGCATTTGAGGCTGTTTATGGAGGTGGAGAAGCCAATACTGCTGTGTCCCTTGCTAACTTTGATGTTGATGCTAATTATGTAACAAAGCTTCCAAAACATATAATCGGACAGGCTGCAATCAACTCACTCCGTCAGTACGGCGTAGGCGTAGACCATATCGTGCGTGGCGGCGACCAGATTGGTATCTACTTCCTTGAGAAGAAGACAAGCCAGCGTCCAACTAACGTTATCTATAACAGAGCAGGTTCTGCATTTGCGCTTGCTACTGCTGATGACTTTGACTGGGACGAGATATTTGATGGTGCAACATGGTTCCATTTTTCAGGAATCACACCTGCAATCTCTGATGAGATGACTAACATCTGTATCACAGCCTGCCAAAAGGCTAAGGAAAAAGGCATGACTGTAAGCTGTGACTTAAACTACAGAAGCAAGCTCTGGTCAAGTGAAAAGGCTTGTGAGGCAATGTCTCGTATCTGCCAGTATGTTGATGTATGTATCGCTAACGAAGATGACGCTATCGGTATCTTCTCTATGAATCCTGCCGACGCTAATGGCGAGGAGAAAAATGCTTACATTGCCAAGGAACTTATGAAGAAATTCCCATTCAAGATGGTTGCTTCAGTATGGAGAACAGAAACTTCTATCACAACATTTAAGCTCCAGTCTATGATTTACACAGAAGGCAAGGCTTACTACAGCAAGGAATTCTTCATGCACATTCTTGATTACATCGGTGCCGGAGACGCTTACTGCGCTGGTCTTATCTACAGCCTTATTAACAACTTTGACCCTCAGAAGGCAGTTGAATTCTCTAACGCTGCAAGCTGCTTAAAGCACACTGTAAGCGGAGATTACAACTTAGTTACAGTTGATGAAGTTATGAAGCTCGCTTTCTCTGACGCTGGTAACGAAGTTCAGAGATAATTTTATTATTCATATAAAAAACTTAAAGGCAGTTAATCCCTCATATAAGAATTAACTGCCTTTTAAAATTATAAATATAACAATACTACTACCTTGAATCTGTTCGACTCATGCTCTGTCATCATATATCCACTGTATTTTTCTGTTATCTTCTTCACATTAGAAAGACCAAAGCCATGTCCCTGACCTTTATGACTTATAAATCTTTCTCCATCTTTATTAACATTACCTGCAAATGTATTAACAACTTCTATTCTTAGCAGACCTTCTATGTATTCTAACACAGCTTCTATCTGTAATTCTTGTCCTGCTTCTCCACTCACATTTTCCATTGCATTATCAAGAAGATTTCCTAAAATTACATTCATATCAAAGCTACTGATTTCAAGGTCTGTAGGAATTTTCAATATAACAGAAAAGTTAACATTATTCATTTCCTGCTTAATTTTCTGAGCATAATAATTAAGTATGCCATCAAATACTGAATTCCCTGTCGAAGCAACTTTCTCTATATTATCCATGCTGTCAGACATTTCATCAAGATATCTTATAATATCAGTATCCGTATTCTTGTCAGCAAGCGAATATATTTCTCTTATGTGATGCTTCATATCATGCCGTAAAGCTTGTACCTGCCTGTCCTGTTCCACATTAGCCCTGAGTTCTGATTCATATATTGCAATCTGCTCTCTTAGCAGAACATTATCTTGCATAAAAATATATCTATCCAGCATCGATGTGTAAAAATAATATAGTATAAGATTTACCGCTATCATAACTATAATAACTGTTAATGCTGTCACTCTTGAAATTTCATTATCATTAAGCAGCACATATGCAACACATATACTCATGAGAACAATCAATAATAAAAACGCCCATTGTCCTGAGAATTCTTCCCTATTTCTCTTCCTGTATATATTTCTCAATATGACTACAAATGCATAAAACATTACCACTGACAGGAATGAACTAAACAATACATAATTACTGCTGCTAGGTGCCTCCATCAATGCAAATCCGGCAAGCATATCCATCGCGCAGCTCACCCCAAAGCACATCACGGTATGCAAAATTTTCTTTTTCAGAGTGCCTTCATGTACTGCGGCAATAATAAACATTCCTATAATAGTAGATATAATATTTATCAGGCTATTATGAAATCCAAGATAACAGCCTGTAGTAATAATATATGAGACTGCACCTGCAATAACCTTCTTATACAAATGCACTTTTTCAAAAAATATCTGAAAATACTCTATTATTAATATTACCCTTACCAATTCCATAACAACAGATATTAATATATCCTGTATTGAATCCATTACTTTCCTCCATATATTCTGAACTGTGCCATATTCCTACTGAATGTCTCCCTGTATGCCTTACTGATATTAATATTTTCACCATTACTCATAACAATATATTCTATATGAAATTCACTTACATGATTAATATTGACAATATATGACTTACCAACCGGTACAAAAAAAGCAGGTAAATCATTAATAATATCTGATAATTTACCTACATATTCATCCATTCCATCTGATTTAATTATCTGCACATGCTTTCTGTCACTTTGAAAATAACATATATCATTAAACCGAATTCCTATCTGATCACCTCTCTTTTTAAAGAAAAACATGTCCGAATTTTTCATATACATATCCATTAAATCGTCAAGAATTTTATATAGTCTGTCCTTGTTAAACGGTTTTTCAAGGAATTCATATGGATGAATTTTAAATAGCTGCATAGCATAATCGATTGCAGATGACATATAAATAATATTCATATATTTATCTTTTATATGTTCTCTTATATATACTCCAGCTTCAATCCCATCAATGCCTGGCATTCTAATATCTAGAAATAAAATATCTATATCAACTTTATTCTTCAGTTCCTTTATAAATGTATCTGAGGAATCCCATATATATATCTGACATTTGTAATTATGCCATCTCATATAATCATGTATTGCCATCTCAAGCCAAGAACATGTTGACATTTCATCATCACATATTCCAATCCGGTACTCCATAAGGTTATCTCCGTTCGTCTATTTTATTACTAATATAACCCATAATACATAAAATGGCAACCAATTCTACAGAGTTAAATATCACAAACGAATAGTCGTACCTATGTGCAACCATTAATATAGTAAATATTAACATATCTATAAGTAACATCATTCTGGTTCTGTTTTTAAAATGCATTTTGGCAGCAGTATCCAATGGATTATTTCTATTTTCCACTGGTGCTAATAATATAATAATAAATGCACTTATAAACATTCCTAATATTTGCCACATTGTCCAAATATTAACATATTTAAGAAGAAGCAATTCTAAAGCATATATAACAGTAGACATTACCGCACATGATATTCTACTCCGGGTATGATATCCTCCTGCATATTGTCTCAACGGCATAAGTGTAACCAGAAATATCATTGCACGCCAAAAACACCCTGCAAATATTGCAAGCATAACTGCAACAATTATCTCAATAATTACTGTTTTTAACATATCAAGTCCAAACACTATAACAGATTCTTCTATATCATTTTTACTATTGTTATTTTTTATAAATTCCAGTGTTTTCATTTGCCTTCATTCACGCTTTCTCTTTGGCAACAATCCTGCCCTCGTAAATCTCAATTATCTCATCAGACAGCATTTCAAGTTCTTCCTTATCATGACAGGCAATTATTATAAGTGCTCCTCTCTTTTTCTGCTCCTCAAGTATCTCATGAACCTGCTTTGCTCCTGCTTCATCAAGCGCATTTATTGGCTCATCAAGTATAATAATATCCGGATTCTCCATATAGGCTGCAGCAATTCCTAGTTTCTGTTTCATTCCCAGTGAATATTTCCTGTATGTTCTTTTATCGTCAGGATCAAGTCCTACCTGACGGATTACTTTCTTTATATGTTCATCATCAACACGGTTCTGGATTGATGCAAGAACCTTAAGATTCTTAAATCCCGTATAATTACCTATGAATGCCGGATTCTCAATCAGCACTCCAACACTTTCCGGAAATGTCATATCCTTTCCAAGAATCTTTCCATCTATCTCAACAGTTCCTTCTGTCGCAGATATAAGACCGCATATAACTCTCATAAGCATTGTTTTTCCTGAGCCATTCTTTCCTTTAAATCCATACACTCTGCCACTTGTAAGTTCAAGATTAATATTATCAAGTACCTTTGCTTTCTTTATAACCTTTGACACATTTGTAAGCTTTATTACCATAACTACATCCTCCAATCACAATATATCTTTTTTGCAGAAACGGATTCCACCTGACACAACCCCAGTTATTCCCGTCACAATTCCTGCCGCAATACTTTTCCATACATCCAGTCCATCCTGTAAACAAAGGCTGCTTCTTAATATCATGCTCCAGTTTCCCCAAAGCAACACACTGTTTGAAAATACTGACATTGCATCTATTGATAGTACAACTGCCAGACCTATTACTGGCGATAAGTATTGTGATATTGCTGCCTGAAATAAGGTTATTCCAATTGACACCAGTATAGGAACTGTAAATATATATATAATCATACCATCTTCAACTATATATGTATTATTAAGTTCCAAAACCATACTTAATAAATCCATATGTAACTCCCCACTTAACCGATAATTAATTAACGCAACTACAGCACTCACAACAAACAATAGTGTATATACCCCAATAACTAAACATATCATACTTAAGCATTTACTCAACCACCATGCCAATTTGCTTTTAGTTCTTAATATTATAGCTTTACCGATACCATTTTGGTCATACTGTATATAATCAAGCGTCACTAATCCACATAAAAACTGAATTGACATCCATGGAAATGGTATCTTTATATCTTTTATTTTTTCAGGAATAACATGCTCACATCCAGATAACATGTAAAATACATTATCAAGAAAATTCATATTTCCCGCTTCCGGAATTTTTTTATTAATTGAATCTGCTATATTGGTGGGAATCAGCATAAGTAATGTAATCATTATGAGAACTATAATATATCTGTATCTTTGCTGATATATTGCTCTTTTTATATCCTGACTAAATATTTTTATAAAATTCATACCCAGTTACCTCTTCCCCAAATATTCCCTAAAACCTGACATATATACTCCAATCAAAAATAATATTGCATCAGCAAAAAAAGCTATCAGTACTTTTAGTATACAATCCTCCATACTATAGAAATTGACAAATTCTAATTCAAATAATCCGCAGCTTCCCATATATGCTATAAAATCCAGTCCGCATATAATAATCCCAATAAGAATTGCTACTCTCGTGCTTCCAGTTATATAATTAAACAATAGTGAAATATTTATTGTTATATTTGTAATAAATGTTTTTATCACCACAATAAACAAATACATCTGAAACTGGGTAACTGCCATCTGAAAAGGCCATTTATTATGTATAACCATTCTGTAATACATGCTTCCTTCAAGCATCCATTTATCATATGTTCCAAAATAAGCTATACCAGAACCTATGGAAGCTACATATATCAACAAGACACATTCTAATGAATACAACAATCCTCCAATACTCTGGTAAATCCATATTCTTCGCTTGCTGCCATATCTTATAACCACATTCTGATTATTATCTCTAAGTGCCAATCTTATATAAAATATAACGCTTATCAGTTCCAGCATCGGAAACACAAACCGTCCCATAAGCACAAATATTGCATCTTTTGCACAGCCCCCTACAATATATTTGGTATTATATCTTGCAAAAAATGGAAGACACATTGCTATAGCCGTTAATACTATAATAATTTTGTAGATTAAAGCTTTTTTGCTTTCATTTCTATAAATGTAATATCTTAAAAATTTCATATACCCTCTTATATATCTAATTAATCTGCGTATAAACTATTGGATTCTGACTCCATATCATAAAATAATTCCAGTTATCCGCATTATCATATTCATATTCTGGAATCTGGACTTTTGCAATATTAAAAGGAAATATCATATCATATTCTTTACCATCTTCATAATTTCCCTTTGCCGGATTTGCATCTTTAATAAAAGCTGAAAGATATGAATCTATCTGATTATCCCATGCATTATCAGCATACAATATAAAATCTGTCCACCACTCCTTATTCATCAGTTCTCTCTCTGTTATCCTTAACGTTATGTATACCAGAACAACCTTTCCATCTATCTGTAAAGTTTTTTTATATTCTTCCAACTGTTCTGGATCTGTCACATAATCATTTAACTGTTCCATATCAAGGACTTCATATCTGTTAAATTTTACAGCATATCCTTCTGCCTCATACCATTCATCAGATGAGAGCTGTGTAGCTCTCATAATTTTACTGTATTTAATATTGACAATACTAATAACACATATAAACATAAAAATAATACAGCCCGCTAAGATATATATTCCTCTTTTTTTCATTCTATCCCCCTAAAGTTCATCTGTCTTTCTCCTACGAATAAAATATGAACAAATTATTGTTATCAGAAGAGCTGCTATTTCCATCAAAAACATAGGAACCGAATCACCTGTCAGCTGTATAAGATATGAACAGGCAAGCATAGGATTCTTTGCTCCAACCAGCGGCATAACTACTTCTTCAAAAAAATATAACGTAAATGCTGATACAATAACCATAACTCCATTACCTAATAAATATGCAAAAGTATATGATAAGCAGCCTATTATGCTGAATAAAACAGATTCACTAATCATAATTAACACAGACACCAATAACGGTAATTTATAAAACAGACTTCCTAATATACAGTTAGCACCTGCCACATATTGCAATCCAGGAAATGGTTCACCTGCCGGTAAGAGTGTGGCCGTTATCAGAAAGGAGATTAACAAGGTGTACATTACCACACTAAATCCTACAATAAACTGTGTTACAAGCTTACTGAAAAAATACTTTTTCTTATCTGTCCTGACAATTATATTATAAATATATCTGGAATCCACATCCGAATATATGCTCATAGAATATGGAATACATATAATCAGTGGAAATATAAAATGCAGTAATTTTGATGCTGTACTAAAGTTATTTAGCTCCATCCACTGATTATATAAATTAGGTACCGGATATCCCCATGTATTAGCATAAACCTCCATTGCTATCCTTGTTGGAACTACAATTTTAAAAATATCATACAAAACAATGACTGAACATACCAAAAGGGTTATGTACATCCATTTATTCTTAAAAGCCCTATTCAACTCAATTTTTAATAATACTTTCATTCAATCACTCCGTCTGTTTCTATTAAAAAATATGGCATTTTGACAGCCTTGCTTTCGCCCATTGCACATGCCTGTACTGCAATGTTATTATTCTGAAGGATATCTTCCTTGACACAATAGCATGTTGTTATAACTGCCTCTTCATCTTTTTTTAGACTAATACTCCCTTTTACTGCTGTTGTATTTTCAATCACATGTCCCCTTGGCTCACATTTGCCTACAAATCCATTATCATCATAAACACCAAGCATAAAATTCTGTGGAGAAAAATAACTTTCTTCTTCCGAATCACGCATGTTAATAACCAAATATTTTACAGTTACATAATATGTGTCATCTATAAAACTTCCACTGGCATCTTTCTGTTCTTCCTCTTTATAAAAATCAATATCTATTCCCTCTGGTTTTGCCTTCGAAATACTATATTCAATATATCTATATTTATAATGTGACTTAAATGTCTTAAATTCCCTATAATAATCCCCTTCATCTCCCGGATTAAGCAGTATCATCTTATCTATGGAATAAGCCTCATATGTATATTGCTCATTCGTTTTAGATTCGTTTATTCCGTTCAAAGGATCCTCTTTTGAACTGTTGAATAGTTTTATTCTTCCCAGCTTAACTGCAAAAATAACCGCAATTAAAATAACAACAACTGTTGCTACTGATACCACTTTATTTTTCATATCACTATAAATCATCAGGCAGACATTATTCTGCCTGATGTCCTCTCTATTTAATATCCACCATAATTATCTGGGCTCCATGCAAAATATGTTTCCATATAATACTGTGAACCCGGTTCTACTTTCACAGCAGCATAATTATATCCACTTTCTTTAACATAATTCTTGAGATACTGAGTTTTTCCAGGGCTCACGCCATATGTAAATAATTGAAAATCCTCATAGTAATTTCTACTACCGTCTCTATCGCTTGCCACCAATGTGAAATTAGTATCACCACCATATGAAGAGCTGATATTCCTTACATATCCGGAAGAATAATCAGCCTTATATCTCCCATCCGTATAATCTTCTGTCCTACCATTGTAATCTTCAAGTGTTGCTGTATAATATGTATCTTTACTTCTGCACTCATCTTTGGCTGGTAAGTAATAATCGGGCATGCAACATTTGCATAGTGCACTGCCACCTTGACTGACAGCTTCTGTAACTTACCTGCCATCACCTGCTTAACATCTTTTGTCATAGTGGTTTCCTCCTTCCAAGTAATTTATTTGTATGTTCATAATACCTATTTTTTATTCTTTTTCCCAATAACGGTATAATTTGTCGGGTTAGCGCCATAATTGGATTGTTTTTCATATATAATAATTTTTTATTTATAACTATCAAAATATGTCATATTTTAAAATTTATCCGTTATAACTTATAAAAAAAGATTGAAGACCATACCCACACCTGTGTACATCTCCAATCCTTTTTATTTAATCCTATTATATACGAATCATTTCTCCAGAAATTATCCCCACACTTCTTCTGCAATTTCTTTCACAAGCTTTAACTTAGCCCACTGTTCTTCCTCAGTAAGCTTATTTCCAATCTCGCATGAAGCAAATCCACACTGTGGGCTTAAATACAGTCTGTCAAGCGGAACATATTTTGCTGCCTCATGAATTCTGTTAATAACAAGTTCCTTGTTTTCAAGCGCTGGTGTCTTAGTTGTAACAAGTCCAAGAACAACCTTCTTGTCCCCGGATACCTTCGCTAGTGGTGCAAATCCGCCTGAACGCTCATCATCATATTCAAGATAATATGCATTAACATTTTCCTCACCAAAAAGCAGATCAGCAACGCTGTCGTATGCACCTGAGCTGAAGAATGTTGAATGATAGTTACCTCTGCACACATGTGTGTTGATAAGAAGGTCTTCTGGTGCTGCAGCTACAACCTCGTTGTTTAACTTAAGCATAAGCTTCTTGTACTCTTCAAGAGCCTCACCGCTTCTGCCTGTAAGCGCAACAGCAAGCTTTGGATTAACCATTCCGCCCCATACGCAGTCATCAAACTGGAGATTTCTACAGCCTGCTGCATATATTTCAGCAACAAATTCATTGTAAGCCTTAATTACATCTTCTGCAAATGCTTCCTCTGTTCCATAGTATGCAAGTGTATCTGCTAAAAGCTCTGCGCCTGTAAAATATGCATAGAACTGTCCCGGTGAAGGAATTGTCTGCTTCGCAACAGTGTTCTCGTCCTCTAATGCCTTAACGAACTTAAAATGTTCAACAAACGGATGGTTCTTTACTGATATTTTCCCAACCATATATGTATCATCAATCATTGCTGCTTCTGCGTCAAATGTTGTATTACCATCAACTGTCTTTCTATGCTCAACGCCATTGAAGCCCCACATGAAATCAAGATGCCATGTAGACCTTCTGAACTCTCCATCAGTAATAACATGATAACCAAGTTCCTTAACCTTTGCTACAAGCTCTCTTATGCAGTCGTCTTCAACTGCTATAAGCTCTGCCTTGTTAATCTTTCCGCTCTCATAATCAGCTCTTGCCTTCTTTAATCTCTCTGGTCTTAAAAAGCTTCCCACATAATCATATCTGAAAGGTGTATGTAATTTACTCATATGTATCCTCCTGTTATAAATCAATTGTGAGGATAATTGTATCAGATGTGATTTGATATTTATAATACATTTTAATTGTGGTTAGCCATAGTTTTAAGCTATGATTCGTGCTGTGCCAAAACACTTATCAACATCTGCAGCAATATCCGCATCAATCCAGCCTTTATCAGCCATATCAGTAAGAATAGCACATGCTTTTTCATGCGACATGCCATTTTTGTAAGGACGGCTCTCAGTTAATGCCTGATAAATGTCTACACATGCCATCATTCTCTCCTGAGTATTCAGCTCTGACGCTGTTTTTCCAAAAGGATAGCCTGTGCCATCAAGCCTCTCATGGTGAAATGCCGCCCAATCACGAATCTCTTCAAAGTCCTCAATTCCTGATAATATGTAATACGAATATGCAGCGTGGTGCTTCATGTCCTGAAACTCCTCGTCTGTCAACTTTCCTGGTTTTTCCAGAATTTCATTGCCTATAGCCACTTTGCCAATGTCATGCAATGCCCCTGCAAGATACATTTTTTCAACAGTTTCTTCATCAAAGCCCATGTATCGTGCAAGTTTTTCAGCACAATCAGCAACACCAATTGAATGAGTACTTGTAAATGGAGATTTGTAATCAACTATGTTTGCAAAGAAATTAGCAACCGCCTTTATCTGTCCCAAGCTTAATTCCTGCATTATTCTTGGAACTTTATCCCACAGCATTTTATCCAGATTATCATCGTCAATCATAAGAAAATCCTGCTCTGAAAATGCTTTGTAAAATGCTTTTACACATTCCTTATCAAACATTGTGCCTTCTGTCTTTTGAAAAAAATGCTGTACTTTTTCCCATGTCTCTGCTGTTAGCCGCCTGCTTATGCAGGCTATATCCAAAAGGTCGCACAAATGAATTATCCTTGCAAACAGAGGAACTTCCGTCCATTTCTTTCCAAAAGGCCCGCTGCCATCAGCATTTTCATGATGATACAAAATAACGTCGGTCACATTGGTATGGAACGGAAGGCTCTGGATATTCCTTTCACCTAAAGAACAGTGCGCTCCTAGCTGCTGTATCTTATTAGTAACAGTAATCTGGGAAATATCATTATGAAGTTCTTCCTGAATATACTGTGTTAATGCATTATCATGAAGCAGCGCACACACCGCCAGATCCTGCAGGCTCTCGCCCGCAACGCCCATCTTGCCGGCTATGCTCACACTCATGTAAGCGACTCTTTTTGCATGATTATTAGTTACATGAACAAGCTCTGCCTCCACACAATCCAGTGCGTAGGAACAGGCTGCCATCAATCCCAAAACATCTAACTTCATAACATTTTCCTGCTTTCTGACTATTTATAATTTCCTGAAACCTCCAGATAGATTCCCCCGGAAATTCAGGTCCTCTTATCGGACCATTCGATTGTATCTCCTTATATTCTCTTACTTCTACCGCTGTTGGTATTTTCTTTGCCATACATTTTCTCTCTGATTTTGTATATTATGTCTTTTAAATTCACTTTAAAATTCTTTTGAATCCATTTCATATGGAGCTTTGATAAAACAATTATATCATAATACCTATCAATAGTCGCATTTTTAAAAGACTTATAGGATAAAAACAGCGTATAACTATAATGATAGTCGAAAACAAACCTATAAATTGGAAATATTAATATACTTTATAGGAATTTTCATTAAAAATATCATGTAACATAAGAAAAAAAGTGAAAATATGCCTATAAAGGAATTATTATTTTTTAATTAATAGGAAATCACAAGAATCTCAATATGATATTCTCATATAAACTTGAATTGAGATTTCACCTATTCTAAGGGAACAAGGGTGCAGGAAATCCGGTGGGTGTCCGCTTTGCACCGACCGTAACAAATCAACTGCCAGAGTGATTTTCGCCCGGTCTTTCATCGCCAATACAATTTCTCTGAAGTGATAGCAGATAACAAATCGGCAGGTCTTTCTAAAAAATAATCTGCTTTTATGTGCTTATTATGACTGCCCCATACTGCCAAAGCAAAATCAATTCCTGCATTTTCCGCACATTTACTGTCATATTTGCTGTCTCCGATATAAAGCACTTTACTATGGTCTGCTTTTGATAATTCCACATATTTCAAAATCGGTGCGGCATTAGGTTTATGTTCCTGTGTATCATCTGCACATATGATTGTTTTGAAATAATGACTGATACCAAATGGACAAAAATCATGTGCAAATTCTTTCCTTGTCTTTGATGTGACAATCCCCATTTCATAATCCAGACTAAGAAGATTTTTCAACAATTCAATGATTCCGTCAAATACCTTAATGGTATTTGTATAGTTACGCATATTTTTATCCCATAATTCTATTGCATAGGAAGTGTCTTTTATCTCAAGTTTTTTCAAAGCGTCTGTTCCTGTAATCCCTAACGCAAATCTTAGTTCAGAGCATGGTATCTCTCTCCCGGACAATCCCTTTATAGTTTCCTGTAAAGAATGTAATACAGCATATTCCGTATCAATCAGAGTACCATCAATATCAAAAATAATATGCTTATACTTCATGCTGCCACCTTTCCCTGTCTGTATCAAAATAATGTATCACCCTAACGAAAACTGTTTTCCACAATACCAGGAAGCAGAGAATAGATAGAACAGCCAATCTGATTTTCAAATTGTTCTTTAATCTCTAAAATCCTTTTCCATCTGTCTATTGTCGCCGGGTGAACACCGTACCGTATTGTCACATCTACAAATCTCTTTTCCAAAAGACAGAACCCCGTTGGCATAGCCAATGCGTCACATAACTGTACAAGACGATCATAATCATCATATATCGCATTTGCAACAAATTCTTTCATAAACAGGTAATCCTCATAACTGACATCAAACTCACCTATAGATGTGTCAATATCCTGTATCATAAATGCGTGTGATATACATATCTGTGCAACTTTTTCCCATCCGCGTTCCATACAGTACCGATAGCCGTCTATCAGATGCCTTTCCGAACTCACTCCGGCATAACGTCCAATATCATGTAACAACCCGAAAATATATGCCTGTTCAGAAGATAAATCTTTACAGTGTGATGCGATGTTTTTACAGGCTTCGGCTACAAACCGGGAATGGTCTGCCCATGCTCCTGGATTGGATTCTGACGCTTCCTTTAATGCCAGTTCTGCGGTCTGAATATTCAGTTTTTCCACCTTGCACTCACCTCCTGTAAATTATATATTTTCTTTATAGGTCTCATTATAATGCAGAAATCACAGAAAAAATATTTCTTTTCTGCAATTATTTATCACTATTCTGCCATTTTTTTCGATATTCTATAGGTGAACAATGTGCGTATTCCCTAAAAACCTTTCCAAAATAACTGCTGCTCCCTAAACCGCACTCATGACTGATAACGGTAACAGGTTCCTGCCCCTTTGCCAGCATCTGACAGGCAATTTGTAAACGGTAAGTTGTTATATACTCTACGGGTGTCATGTGCAGACAGTCATGGAACACTCTGTAACATTCCCTTTCGCTTAAATATGCTGCCGCAGCAAGTTCCGAAATAGATAATTTTTCTCTGTAATGTTCATGAATGTATATCATCATCAGCTTTATTTTATCGTTGCTTTTGTTATGTTCCCCTTTCTTTTCGCGCATAGAACGAGAAAGTTCAAAAAGCATAAGCCATATTTCCGTTAGAGCTTCCCGTAGTTTTATTTCATATCCAAATTCATCACTGGATATACGAAATGAAGCAGCAAGCAGTTTCAAAATCCTTTCTTCTTCTGCATTGCCTGGAAAAAGCGGAATTACCTCAATCTGCGGGACTGTTATAATAGGTGTAATATATTTTTGTTCAATCCTGCTTCCCTGTTCTCCGGCAAGTAATGAAACGTCGAAAATATGAAGTAGCTGTATATTCTTTTCTTTCTGCGATATTGCTTTTGTCATATGGAGTACATTGGAATTTATCATGCCGCCGCTTCCAGCCGGAAACAATATTTTTCCTCCTGACGTATCATATTCAATGCTGCCGCTTTCCATATAAAAAAGTTCCACTGTCCTGTGCCAGTGCCACGGTACATAACCCCCTATATACTTGTCAAGTTCTGCCCTCGTAGCGATATAGGGAAAATCTTTTTCAAAACCGGGAAGCAATTCTTCCCTGCTTCCAGTATAAAATTCAATGCTATGGATATTTTTCATGTCTGTTCACCTGCACATCTAGGAGTTTCTATCTGCTTTATGGATTAAATATACTGGAATAGTTCGGTAATTGTCAATCAATCAAAACAGTTTGATCTGGAAGATTATAAAATGATGTTGCTATTTTCAAAGTGATATCCCCATTTGACAAAAGTTCTGTCACATCATCTTCTGGAATATTCATTTTCCCCAGTCTGGTATATGCCCATGAATTGGATCCATAAAACACTACTATTTTGTCTCCACTGTATAGAACTATATCTCCGCTATGAGTAGTTATCTGCTCATCATTTTTTGTATAACTTTTTCCCAGAGAACCAACCTGCTCATTGTCGCTATACATAGACATCTGCACTACGACATCTCCTTTGCGAGCTTCTTCCATGAGTTCTTGTACAGTCTGATTATCTTCCCATATAACTGGGATTTCAGTATCATTAAAATATAACTTCATATATTCTTTCTCATCATCAATCGCCGATTTGTCTGTAATTTCTGTTTTCTCTAATTCTCCAGCTGAAATTTGAGATTCAGTACTATTGTCTATTATTCCTTCGGATATATCATTTTCAGACGAAACACTTCTTTTTTCTCTACATCCTGCAAGCCCAGTTAAAACTAACACACAAAGACTCAGTAATAGTACTCTTTTCATACTTATAATTCCTTTCCAAGTTCATATGCTTTCTTCATCGCATCCACATGATCAGCAGCTGTATTTGCAGCATCAATTCCACCGCCACCAACCATGCCTTTCAAGGAAGCCTTTTCAAAACAGTCTACCCAGCCTTGCAGACCATTGTAGGCTTTTTCAAATGTACTTTCATCATTCTCAGCGGCAGTTGCAATCATATAAATATCTCTGAATGAATAATCTGTCGAATATAAAGGATTCAATCTATCAAGAAGTGTTTTCATCTGGCCGCACATCTCATAGTAATAAATTGGTGTTGCATAGACAATGACCTCCGCAGCCTTTACCTTTGCCATAATTTTGTATTCTGTTCACTATGTTAATTCTTCTTTCAGTTTTATAATATACTCTTCAATCTTTTTAATTGTAGTTATAAATTCATCATCACTCTTTCCCGTTGGATCTTCAAGCCCCCAATTATCATCAAATGCTCTTCCAATAAATGGGCATCCTACATTACATCCCATAGAAATAGCAATATCAGGTTTTGGAATATCTGAAATTAGTTTAGAATACTGAGTCTGCTCCATATCAATGCCATACATATCTTTCATAATGCGCACTGCATCCTGATTAATTGATGGTTTTGTTTCTGTTCCAGCGGAATAACTTTCAAATACATCTGATGCCAAATATTTTCCGAGAGCCTCCGCAATCTGACTTCTACATGAATTATGAACACATATAAATGCTATTTTCTTTTTACTCATAATATGGACACCTTTCCCTTATACACTGTTCATTCCTCTTAGAATACTCACACCGCATATGTTCATATTCCAAAACAACATCATAATTACTATTTATATAATCGACACCATTCTTAAACGCAATCATTGCATCTCTTTTGCAACATCTTGGACCATTTATCTTTCCTAATTCCCCAATTGCCTTTGAAGTAAACTGCATATGATTTCCCCATGTACCATCTGTTGATAGTGGACCTGTCCCATCAATAATTGATAATGCTGCCCCCATTGAAGTAATTGCACCACATATTCCCCATAATCCACACATTGCCCCAGGCATTCTCAGACCTTCTGACATTAGTTTTTCAAGAGCATTTTCAATATCAATGTTTCCTCCAGCATTTTTATATGCTACAAGCAAACTTGCTCCATCTAATATATGATGTTCAGGACCATGCATACTAACATATTCTTTCTGTGCAATTTTCTTAAAAATTTGAATTGGATTCGTTCCTTTTTCTAATTTAATATCTTTAATTATAAGTTCTGCTTTATCCTGTATCGTCATTGTAATCTCCTTAAATTTATTTCAGCAAACTTTTTCCCTGCATTAAACACAGGTAAGGCATTCTATAAAATGCTTGTAATTCATCAGTGTTTCACAGTTCAAAGAATAATGATGCCATTTTCCTTCTTTTCGATCATTCACAAGACCACATGCTGTAAGTATTTTCATATGATGTGATAGTGTAGGCTGTGTAATTTCAAACTTTTCTAATATCTTACAGCCACATTTCTCGCCATCGGACAGTATCTGAACTATCTCCAACCTGTTTGTATCTCCAAGTGCTTTGCAAATCAATGCAACTTTTTCAGCATTCATAATTATTCACCTCACATAGATGTTTGTCTATGTTATATCATATACATAGATATATGTCAATGTATTGATACTCAAAAAGGCTACACATTACTGCATAGCCTAATTTCTATTATCTTTACAAATTTCTATTTACCAATTTCATTAAATAATAAAATTCACGAACTAACTACATTGTCAAAAAATTCATTACAAGATTCACCATTATATCT
>OGLX01000297.1_pt1 | contig 37475 bp, 30 predicted proteins | sample 1572821 | NCBI WGS metagenome assembly OGLX01 (sample SAMEA2581908, study PRJEB24529) | metagenome | biome: Human gut stool | place: China | collected 2011 | reverse complement strand
TATGCGCCATGATACCGATGTTACGAGTCAAATGTAAATCGCGATTTGCCATTTTTCCTTTTACCTTATTATTATATTAGAATCTGAAGTGAGCGAATGCGCGGTTAGCCTCTGCCATGCGGTGCATATCTTCCTTACGCTTGTAAGCACCACCCTGGTTATTGAAAGCGTCCATGATCTCAGCAGCGAGCTTGTCTGCCATGCTCTTACCGCCACGCTTGCGTGCGAAGAGGATAAGGTTCTTCATAGAGATGCTCTCCTTGCGCTCTGCGCGGATCTCTGTCGGCACCTGGAAAGTAGCACCACCGATACGGCGGCTCTTTACCTCAACCTGCGGAGTGATGTTGTCGAGAGCCTGCTTCCAGATTTCGAGAGCTGACTTTTCCTCGTTCTGCATCTTGGCACCTACGGTTTCGAGTGCTTTGTAGAAGATTTCGTATGATGTATTCTTCTTACCATCATACATAAGGTGGTTTACAAACTTAGAGACCTTCTGGTCATTGAACTTCGGATCCGGAAGGATCACGCGCTTCTTTGGTTTTGCTTTTCTCATTTTGTTTGAAAAATTTCTGTCTGCGTGGGGCTGTTTCTTACTGTTCTTCAACGTCCTCTCTTGGACATTTACTCAACCTGTCTATTAACAATTCTCCAGCAAAACGTTTTTAAAATTTGTTTCGTCCGACAATTTTCAGATTACTTCTTTGCCTTAGGACGCTTAGCACCGTACTTAGAACGACGCTGTGTGCGGTTTGCTACACCTGCTGTATCGAGTGTACCGCGAACGATGTGGTAACGTACACCAGGAAGGTCCTTTACACGACCACCGCGAACAAGCACGATTGAGTGCTCCTGAAGGTTGTGACCTTCTCCCGGGATGTAAGAGTTAACCTCCTTTGAGTTTGTGAGACGTACACGGGCAACTTTACGCATTGCCGAGTTAGGCTTCTTAGGTGTTGTTGTGTAAACACGAACACAAACACCACGACGCTGAGGGCATGAGTCCAAAGCCGGTGACTTGCTCTTGTCTACGAGCACCTTTCTGCCTTTTCTTACCAATTGTGAAATTGTAGGCATGATTTTAATTTTTAATTTATATATTTTATTTTTCTATTGTCGTATTCCATAAAACCGCTCTATTACAAGCTGTTTTCGGGGTGCAAAGGTACAAACTTTTCTCGAAACTACCTAATATATAAAAACACAATCTCACTGCGAAATTAAAAATTTAATATGCGACAGGATATTTTAACAGACATTCACAATAACACGCAACCATTTTACGAATAGCAACCGAGGTTTATCCTGATTGAAACGCATGCGTAACATGCTGTTTGCTGCGTGGTTACACATTATATATATAATGGACAGTGCGTAGGGTCGTCAGTCTACTCACTATCTCGCTGCCGTCTGCTCATATTCGTAGTTGACCATTCCTATATTGGGCAGCTCCACGAGTATGTCCATAATGAGCATCAGAAGGAAGAATTTCTGAAAATCGAATTCTTTTTTCTCCTTTATATCACCGAGCATTTTTCCATACAACTTCAGCCACTTGAAATCTTCAGGACTTATCTTTTCCAGATCCTGCAGAGTCTTCAATATCTTGTCTATACTCTCCCCGAATTTAAAGTCGGGTTTGTATTTATTGAAAAGACACGTGTAAAGTAGCGGCTTGTATTCCTCGTTTTCTGCACGCTTATTTCCGAAAAGCACATGGAATGAGCGCTCCAGAGCTGCGGTCTTGTCACACTCGAAGAGCATACCCGGACCTTTAGCCAGCATCTTGAAATAGTGCTTATAATTTATTTTATCTTTTATATCTGCAGAGCCCGTGCTGTCTTTCAGAACCTTTAAAAGGTTTGTCAACGATCTGTTCAGTTTGCCCAGATGCTCTGTAAGCATAATCTCAGCAGCACGTTCTACAAGTTCTTCAATGCGTTCATCTTTTCCTTTCTTTTTAGACGCACTCTTTTCTTCCATCATATCCATACCAGCCTCCATTCTACAGGCATTCTTCACCAGAAACAATGGTTTGAATATAAGGTTGTCATAATCTCTATAGAGCGCATCGTTGTTGATTGCAACCCTCTGTAGATGCTTGCACGCCACTTCTATTTCTATATTGTAGTTTCTCAGCAGAAGGCGCATTTCAGACACCGTCGCAGCCATCTTCGAGTCAATATCCAACACGAAATCCTCTGGACCTGCCTGCAATTTCAGCACATGACTCTCAGAAGGATAGGACGTTCTGTATCCATTCAACTGGTTTGCCTTTGAAAAAAACTTAACCGCAGTGGTCATCACTACTACGAGATTGCGATATTCGTGCCGAGCAAAATCCTTGAACTTGTTTCTCTGATCCTCTATAGACACGTTTCTCGTATTGCTTTCCGTAAGACTTTGAGAACGGTATGCTCGGAACGTATACCAAAGCGAGAAAAGCGCCAAGACTGTAGCAACAATGCCATAGAAATTGAAGTCGTTCCAAAAGAAGCTCACCCTGCCGTCTGACTCCTTATAGTCGGGCACCATTTTAGAGGGGATGCAACTCTCCCACTTGTCTGAGAGGCACAGCACTAACACGCATAGAACAATCACAAGGACTACACTTGCCACGATGGGTATCAAGTATGCAGGTATCCTTGCAAGGAAAGGCCCAACTAAATTGAATATCTCCTTTACTTTACCACGAATCTTTTCTATCATATACTAATAGGTTGTTCAGTTATTGTTTTGCGTAGACCACTCTTCCCCACTCGTCAGTCGTCAGCGTCGGTGCGAAGCGCATCCATTTGCCGACAAAAATCAGCGAAGAGAGGATAATACTTGATTATTATAGTGTCAACAAGAACGTCTATCACGGAGCCTTCATAATTGTGCGCAGCATCCGAACGACTCTTTATCATGTGCATCCACGACTGCCCGTCGCTTATAAGGCTCATTTCGAAGGTTTTGCGTGTAGCGTCGCGCGAGCCTCCGATGCCGTCGAAGCCTAGATACTCGGCATACGCCTTCATGAGTTTCCACGAGAGTTCGTGTGTGAACTCAAATCGCTGTACAAGTCCGTCGCGCTCAAACTCGTTGAGCGTACGCTTTTTGCTGGCGCCGACTATCTCGGCGAGGCGGGCGAGTGCCTTATGGTAGCTGTCAAGACGTTGTTCCCAACGCGGAATGTTAATCATATACTGCTGTTTTGCGTGCTAAGTTACTACTTTTATGCGAAAAGAGCAAGGCTTCACACCACAAAAGCGAGGAGTGCAACAATATCAACCAATCATGCCGCACCCTCGCTTCATGGGTCAGAACCGATAGGACACGCCGTCAAAAGTAGTTTTTTCATATATAGATGTTTATTTATTGATATATCACCGTATAATTCATTCTTGCCAACTGTTTTATCACGAACTTATACTTTTTGTCATAGATACATTTCTCCGCAAGTTCTTCTTTGGTGTACTTTTTATACGTGCTCCTCCTAATAACAACAATCTGATAGACTAAGTCGTCGTTGCACTTATACACTTCGTAACCTTTGTATTGATCATTGTTTTTAACACGCCGAAGTCCTTTGGAGAGTATAGTTTTAGTAGTAAGTTCTGAAGAACTGTCTGCGAATGCTCCATAGCCAATATAAACCGATTCACCGCATTTGTTTATGAAACAAATATTCGGGTAGTCATAATCGAATTCCAACTCGTCGTCATCCCTGTACCCGAAGAAGAATTTACACGAAGACAAAATGGACACAAACGCTATAGCCAAAAATATTAATTTATACCTCATACTTCTTTTATCATTTATCATCATTTCCCGTATAAGTAATTGATGAACCCATTGCTAAAGCATCATCATAAGTGAAGCGATATATTTTATCACATATTCCCTTTTCCACAAGCTCAGCATCGGTATATTTATCTAAGGTCTCTTTTTTGAAGATAAACAAATAGGTAGAATTAAGAGCCTTACGAGCATCATTCGGACAAATGATGGAGAGTCCCCAACTCTCCTCTGGCAAAACCTTAGACATTCTGTCTCTACTGCGTATTTTATCAAACACGGATTCCACCGTAACACATTGGTTAGGTTTCGCATTATAATATGTAACTAAATACACCTCGCCTTCCGATTCGTTTGTAAAGGTGCAATAAAGATGAGTAACAGAAGATCCATCATCATCGCACGTTGTTGCCGTGAGCGTGATATAAAGAAAACACATGATTGTGTAAATGAATAGTTTCTTCATTGGTTTAACACATAAATTTAAATAGTTGAAAGATAAAGTCCCACACAGAAAGTTTCGCTTTGGGACTAAACATTATATCTTGTTTATACGAACTCTGATATGACATGGCAAAAATACAAATTAAATCTGATAAGCGCACCCTTTTGGAGGAATATTTTCTGAACAAGGAGCGATTTGACAACCTCGTGAAGGAAAGGAACGTGTCTTCGATGGTTACTACTTTTGCATGGTAAACGCATGTTTTTAATGATGCAAAAGCTCAAGTTCTTTCATCGTGCTCCGAACGCAATCCAATCGGACGGCGGACGGAATCCGATCGGACGGCGGACGCGAACGGTGGAAAGACGTTGAGGGTTATGGCGCAGAAAGCGAGAAGATACGGACTATCCGTAGGAGGCTACGGCATTAGCTTTACGATATCCCGCAGCTTTAGCACGTCATTGACATCAAAAAAGGCGCAACTCCCTTGCGGGAATTGCGCCTATATGCATATCGGCTCATGCTGTCTGCTTCAGGAAGCAGACGGAGAGCTAATGGTTGCGTCGGTTAAGCCTCCGGGTTGTTAAACGGAGTAGCTGTGCGAGGCTGCTGTGCCTCCGGCAGGTTGATCTTGCCGAAGTTCTGCTCGTACTTCTGGATATTGTCGTTCAGGGCCATGAGCAGACGCTTTGCGTGCTCCGGAGCCATTACGACGCGGCTGCGTACCTGCGGCTGCTGCATACCGGGGAGCATGCAAGTGAAGTCGAGGATAAAGTCGCTTGAAGAGTGTGTGATGAGTGCGAGGTTAGCGTAAACGCCTACACCGATTTCTGGCTTCAGTTCGATCTGAAGACCCTGGGGCTGCTGGTTCTTGTTTTCTTCCATTTTTGTTATTTTGTTTAAGTTATTAATTATGTGTTTTCCTTTTGTATCTGCAAAGATACGGTTTTCATTTGGGTCGTGCAAATTATTTTTCAGAAATCTGCGCGCGCCATATCTCTATGCTGTTGATGATGTTCTGCCAGAGTATGTAGCATCCGGGTCCTACGGCTGAGAGTGGCGAGAGGTAGGTGCAGGCTATCCAGATGGCGAAGGCGGTGTTCTTCTGTCCGAGTCCCTGACCGGCGTTGACGGTCTCGCCGAAGCGTCTGCCGATGGTTCTGCCGCAGGCGAACTGGAAGATGCAGAGCAGGAGCGAACCGGCGGCGATGAGAAGCAGGAAGCAGAGCGTGGTGTCGGCGTGGAAGATGTTCTTCATCGTGGTGCCGGAGACGATGAGCAGCGAGCATCCCCAGAGATAGTAGGAGAGGTCTTTGACGCTGACGATGCGCTGGCAGAGGCGCTTGGCGTGGTGCTTCACGACGTAGGCGAGCAGCATCGGCACGATGAGCACCGTGAATACCTTATATAATATAAGGGCGAAGGCGGCGAGGAAGTGCATCTCGCGTCCGCCGTCGAGGAGCGGGAAGCAGACGGGGATCATGAGCGCCGTGATGAAGTTGGAGAGGAAGGTGTAGGTGGTCATCTCCTCAAGGTTGCCGCCCAGCTTCTGCGTGACGACGGGTGCGGCTGAGGCGCACGGACTGATGATGCACGTGAGGAGTGCTTCGGCGAGGATGAGCCGGTTGCCCTTCAGAGAGAAGGCTATGACGGCTGCCATCACCACGCCCACGCCGAACACCTGGAAGGCGCCGAGCCACCAGTGCCACGCCACGGGGCGCAAGCGGCGGAAGTCGACCTTGCAGAACGTGACGAAGAGCACGAGGAACATGAACATGGGGAGCAGGGTGTCGAACATGGGCGCGGCGCAGGTGGCGAACGTGTCGAGCTGCGGCACGAGCGCGAATATCATATAAACGACGCATCCCGTGGCGATGGCTACGGGCAGCGTCCAGTCTCTCAGTAAGCGTATGAGTTGCATTATCGTCGGGTTTTGTTATACGGAGCAAAAGTAGCGAAAATATATCAGATAGTGTGGGTTGTTCGCAATAATTTCGTAATTTTGTACGCATGAACGTAAAAATCGACAACTCATGGCGCAAGCATATCGGAGCGGAGTTTGAGAAGCCCTATTTCGCTCAGCTCACCGACTTCGTGCGCCAGGAATATTCCACGACGGCGTGCTATCCGCCGGGTTCGCTCGTCTTCAACGCCTTCAACCTCTGTCCGTTCGATGCAGTGAAGGTGGTGATTATCGGTCAGGACCCGTACCACGAGCCGGGTCAGGCGCAGGGTCTGAGCTTCTCTGTGCCGGCAGGCGTGCCTTTCCCGCCGTCGCTTCAGAACATCTTCAAGGAGATTCAGCTCGACCTCGGAAAGCCTATCCCGCAGACTGGCGACCTCACGCGCTGGGCTAAGCAGGGCGTGCTGCTGCTGAACGCTACGCTCACGGTGCGTGCGCATCAGGCGGCGAGTCATCAGCGTCACGGCTGGGAGCAGTTCACCGACGCTGCCATCAGCGCGCTCAGTGCCGAGCGCGAGCACCTCGTGTTCATTCTCTGGGGCGGCTATGCGCGCTCTAAGAAGCAGCTCATCGACCGCGAGCGCCATCTCGTGCTCGAGTCGGTGCATCCTTCGCCGCTGTCCGCCAACCGCGGCGGATGGTTCGGCAACCACCACTTCTCGCTCTGCAACGCCTATCTGCGCGAGCATGGCGAGCAGGAGATCGACTGGTAACACGCTCTGCTGAAATATTCTCCCACAGAATTCACGAAATCCATAGAAGAGGTTGCTGAAAGAATTCTCCCACGGATTTCACAGAATTCACGGAAGAGATTGCTGAAAGTATTCTCCCACGGATTTCACAGATCAACACAGATGGGTTCTTTCAGGGGGTGCACTTGTCTCAAGTGCACCAACAAAGCAAGATGTGCACCAACAAAGCAAGATGTACACCAACAGAGCAGATTGATGCGCCTACAGAGCAAGATAGGTTCTTTCAGGGGGTGCACTTGTCTCCGCTCGGCTTTGCCGCTTGCCAGAGCAAGAAGTGCACCAACAGAGCAAGAAGTGCAACAACAGAGCAGGTTGGTGCACTTGAGACAAGTGCACCCCCTTGAAGGCAGCATCTGTGAAAATCTGTACAATCTGTGGGAGAATATACAACAAAAAGGTTCTGTGTATTCCGCGAATTCTGTGGGAGAATATACTGCAAGAAGAGTGCAATCTGTGGGAGGCATTTCACAGCAAATAGAAATAATCATTAAGAAACAAGATAGAAATATGATACTCGACATTGACAACATACTCGTTTCATCGGACATTATCACCGAGCAGTTCTGCTGCGACCTCGACGCCTGCAAGGGCATCTGCTGCGTAGAAGGCGACGCCGGCGCACCCGTCACACTCGAAGAGATCGGCGGCATAGAAGACGCGCTCGACACCGTGTGGGGCGACATGTCGGCACAAGCGCAAGCCGTGGTAGACAAGCAAGGCGTGGCGTACACCGACCGCAACGGCGACCTCGTGACAAGCATCGTGGGCGGCAAAGACTGCGTCTTCACCTGCTACGAAGGCGACTGCTGCCTCTGCGCCTTAGAGCGTGCATACCGCGCCGGCAAGACCAGCTTCATCAAGCCCATCTCGTGCGCACTCTACCCTATCCGCGAGAAGCGCTTCGCCAACGGCACCATAGCGCTCAACTACAACCGCTGGGACGTATGCAAAGACGCCGTGAAGAAGGGTCGCGAACTCGGGTTGCCCGTATACAAGTTCCTCGAAGGTCCACTCACCAGACGTTTCGGCAAGGAGTGGTACGCTGCGCTCTGCGAGGTGGCAGACCACTTCGACGAATGCAACACGTCGGCTACTTAGCATAACATAGTAGCGCTCAACACATTACTAAACCCGCACTTTCTTTCTGAAACATCTGCGTACACAAACGGTGCGCGTTAACATAAAAGATGTTAATAATATATTAAGTCGGCGCTTGAACAAGTTTTCGAGCGTCGACTTATTAAATATTATTAGTACTTTTGCAGCAAATTGTTTTTTTCAGTATAAAATCAAACACACATGTCAAACAAATGGTTCGCGCGATTGGTAGCCATTGTGGCGGTGCTTGTGACAACCACGCCATCTAATGCGCAGCGCGTAAATGTAAAAACGAACGCCTTATATTGGGCTGTAGCGGCACCCAACCTCGGGCTTGAATTCAGAATTAATCGTCATGTGACGTTCAACCTCGAAGGCGTTGTCACCCGCACCAAGTTTAACAACGGCAAATACGACTTCAAGGGATTCGGAGTAGAACCCGAAGTACGCTACTGGTTCAGCGCACGTCCTCAGGCTGCTCACTTCGTGGGCATAGCCGCAGTAGCAGCAAACTACGACTTGAAGTTCAAGCAGAAGCGACACGACGGCGATGTATTCGGCGGTGGCGTCACCTACGGCTATAGCTTCGTGCTCAGTCGCCACTGGAGTATAGAGACAACGCTCGGCGTGGGTCTGGTATACCGCCAGGAGAAATTCTCGAGAAACGACGCTCAGCGTGCAACACTCGACAAGCCTAACGTCGAAACCGTCAACTTTGCTCCGATAAAGGCAGGCGTCAACTTCGTATACATTATTAAATAACACAACACAAACTCAACTGAAAGTTAAAGCTAACTACTTATAAACGGCGTTTCGCGATATGTCCGCCGACGGACAAGAGACGCTGCAGCAACTGGTTTATATACGAATAAGTTTAGATTAGAGGGTTTTATAAGCAACTTCATTTTAAAGTTTGAAAGTAAAGAGATATGAATTCAGAAAACATAGCAACACACTTTAAGCGGGTGGCAATCACACTCGCAGCCCTGCTATGCCTCGCGCTCGGTGCGCAGGCTCAGGAAGTGGTGCGCCTTACGGGTCGCGTAGTGTCTAAGCAGACCGGCGAACCGCTCATCGGCGTGAATATCACCGACACCAGATTGCGCCGCGCGCTCGCCGTAACCGACGAGGACGGACGCTTCTCAATGAACACACACGTAGGCACTCAGCTGCGCTTCTCTATGATTGGCGCCAAGCAGGAAATGGTGAAGGTGAAGAACGACAAGTTCCTCACGGTGAAGCTCGACGAGGACGACGTGCAGCTCAAGGAGGTAGAGGTGAAGACAAAGCGCATCACCGACCGCATCATGCCCGAGCCTACGGATATCGAGGTGAAGGGCAACTGGCTCTATGTACGTACGCGTGTGCGTGTGCCGAAGCAGATGTTCCAGCACGACCGCCGACTCGTTGTGCAGCCTATATTGAATAATGTGACAGAGAACAAGCTCACGCTGATGCGCCCGATGGTGTACGACGCCAAGGAGTATCACAGAACGCAGGACCGCCTCTACAACTTCAACATGAACAGCAAGACTGCCGGCGACCCGCTTGCAAAGCACGTCACCGTGAAGAGCAGCGCCACACGCGAGAAGGGTCAGGCTAACGACATCATCGGCTACAGCGACTCTATCTTCGTGAAGAACCTCAAGGCAGAATACTCTTGCGACGTGTACATGGCTATCGAGGACTACACGCACATCATCTACCGCGACACTACCATCATCGCCCGCGGAACGGTCAATCCGCTGCGCTGGCTCGACTGCTCGCTGCTGGGCAAGCCGCTCACCGACGCATCCTACTACCCCACTCCCGAGAAGCAGATGCGCGACAGCAAGGGCAACATCAACCTGAAGTTCCTCATCGGCAAGGCAACGCTCAACACCAACGACCCGCACAACGATATAGAGATTGAGAAACTGCGCCAGCAGATCGACGCCATACGCGCCGACAAGGACGCTACAATACAGTCGCTCTCACTCGAAGGTATCGCTTCGCCTGACGGTCGCTACAACTTCAACCAGAATCTTGCACGCCAGCGTATGGACTTCGCGCTGGGATATATACGCGAAAAGCTGCCCGAGAACCTGCGCAGCGGCATCGAGTTCAGCAGCAAGTCGTCGGTAGCTCCCTGGAGCGAGGTGGTTGCTCTGCTGCGCCGCGACTCGCTCTTCAGCGAAGCCGACCAGGTGCAGAGCATCATCAACCGCAGCAGCAACATCGACGTGCAGAGCGCAAGAATACGCCGTCTGCCGTTCTTCAGAAGTGTGCTTGAGGCACGCTATCTGCCGAAGCTCCGCCAGGTGAACTACGTGATGAACTACACAATCTTCCGTCAGCTCACACTCGACGAGATTCGCAATCTCTACGCTGCCGACTACAAGAAGCTCACTCGCTACGAGTTCTTCACACTCTACCGCAGCGAGAACGACGCCGTAAAGCGCGACACCATCATACGCCAGGCTCTGGAGATGTATCCTTCGTTCATGATTGCAGCCAACGACCTCGCAGCCGATCTTATCAACCGCGGCGAGTCTGACCCGCAGCTGCTCGAGCCGTTCGCTGGCGAGAAGGCACCGGCTACGGTTAACATCAACCACGCCATCGCATTGCTTCAGAACCGCCAGTTCGCTGCCGCCGACGAGTGTCTTTCGTACGTGCCCAAGACCGAGGAGTCTGAACTGCTGCACGCTATGAGCGGCGTTCTCAACGGACGCTACGACGAGAACTACAAGACGGTGGCTGCCACGGGCAAGCGCAACGAGCTGCTCATGATGCTCGCCATGAAGCGCAACAAGGAGGCTCTCAAGCTGAGCCGCGAGTTGCCCGACGACGAGGCGCTCACCCACTACCTGCGCGCTGTCTGCCTCAACCGCACCGACGACGCCGTGGGAGCATACGAGGAGCTGAAGCGCTCGTTCGAGATGGACCCGTCGCTCGAGAAGATTGCGCACACCGATGGAGATGTTAACGATTTGTTGTTAGAGCAGAAGAAATAAGGAGGTAAAAGAGTTATGAACAATATAAGAAAAGCGATTGTGGCTGCCTTCATGGCTTGCGCCTACGTCGCAACAGCAAACGCACAGATTGAAGGCAGTGCTCTCAACTATATGCTGCAGCGCCCGCGCGTTGCAAAGAAGTGGAAGCAGAAGACTTACTTCGACCATCTCTTCGTAGACGCAGGCTTAGGCACCAACATCATGGGAACACGCCACCCTGAGTTCGGACTTACCGCCGACTTCAACATCGGCGACTGGTTTACTCCTGAGCACGGCGCACGCATCAACATCAACGGAGGCAAGTGGAGCACACGCGGACTGAAGGCGAAGTATCTTGATCTCAGCCTCGACTACCTGCTCAACATCACAGCTATCGCTCAGCCCGGCACCTACTACGAGACAAAGCGCTTCGAGGTGTACGGCATCGCAGGTTTCGACCTCGCTACGTCAAACCACAACAACGTAACAAAGTACGGTATGGGCATACATATCGGCTTGCGCGGACAGTATGCTCTGAGCGACAACTTCTATACCTACCTCGAGTCGCGCTACGGCTTGATGGAGGACCAGATTTCGCAGCAAGAGACATGGCACGGCTACCGCCCGTTCACTACGCTCACTATGGGCTTGGGCTATCGCCTGCCGTTTGTTCGCAAGAATTATGAAGACCCTGAACGTGGCAAACACAGCATCTGGGACGGTATCTTCGTAGGCGGAATGGTTGGTCCGGCAACGCTTTCCAACGCTCACAAGGCCACTTGGGGCGACTTCCTCGGCGTTCGTCAGGCAGCAAGTGCCGGCAAATGGTTCGGACCGTATCACGGTGCGCGCTTCACGCTCAGCTCTACAACAATCCGCCCCGACAACCAGTGGCGCACAAAGGCACTCAGCTCACAGTTCGAGTACCTTCTCAACCTTAACAACCTCATCGGCGGTGTCGATCCAGAGCGTTACGTATGGATCAATGCGCTGGCAGGTTTCAGCTTCAACCGTTCTTCCGACCGCATCGACGGTATCAAGAGCAGCTGGGGCTTCAGCGGAGGTCTGCAGGGCAACATACGCCTTTCGCGCGGACTCGCGTTCGTTATCGAACCGCGTGTCGACTCTTACACCAAGAACTTCATGCAGCAGGACCGCGTCTTCAAGAAGTGGAGCGTGATGCCGTCACTTCTCGCCGGCTTCATGTATACCTATCATGACAGATACGCCATCGAGCGCCGCGAAGCAGGCATCCACGGCATACCCAAGGCGTCTATAAGCATCGCCGGAGGTCTGGCTTCTACGTCTACAAAGATGAAGCAGACCGACTACTGGATGCCGGTTGCACGCATCAGCTACACCAAGTGGTCGGCAGCTTCGCACGGCGTGCGCTTCAGTCTCGACGGAACGATGCAGCGCCGCATCGATGACAAGCGCTACTCTAAGGCTGTAGGCGCGTTCGACTGGCTTGCTGACCTCACCGCTATGAACTATGGCACGGAGAACACCAAGTGGCTCTCAATACGTTCTGTCATCGGTTTCGCTGTCGGCGCCGACTACGGCGGCCACAAGTCGTACTTCTCTGCCGACGTTCACGCCGGCGCGCAGGGTCGCATCCGTCTTTCAAGCACTACGGGTCTGTTCATCGAGCCGCAGATGGCTTACGAGCTGTCAGACCGCTTCATGCACCGCAACTGGGGTCGTGTGACGCCGCGCGCGCTCGTCGGTCTCGACTACACGATGAACCGCGACAAGAGCTCAAGCGACCTTAAGGAGGCACCCGAAGAGAAGAACTTCATCACTATCGGCGGTGGCGCCGGACTCTTCTCGGGCAGCTTCAGCGAGTTGCACGCTCAGCACAAGCTCACATATAACGTGCAGGCTGGCTACGGCCACTGGTTCAATGGCGTGCATGGTGTGCACGGCAGCGTGAGCGAGACATTCGCCAAGCGCGGTGCAAACGGACTCAGCTACACCGACCACATCACAGCCGTCACAGCCGACTATATGATGAACATGCGCAACGCCATCACGGGCGAACAGAGCGACGACCGCTTGTTCCAGGTGACGGGTATGCTTGGCGCACAGCTCAGCGTAAACTCGTGCGACATGCACAAGACGAAGGTTGTGCCGGGCGTACACGCAGCTATCCAGGCTGGCTTCCGCTTGAGCCGCCACTTCGAGATATACGCAGAGCCGGCAGCGGTGGTACACGCCAAGTCGATCGACCAGGTGAAGGACCAGGAGCCGGCTAACGGCGAGCTGAAGTTCAGCATCGGTACGAAGTTACACTTCTAACAATTAGTAATTATTAATTTTTAATTATTAATTGGTTGGTTGAAACCGTTAATTATGCCTTCATAAGAATATAAAGCATACTTGATAATCAATCAACCAATTAAAAATTAATAATTAAAAATCAATAATTAACACATGCCAATTAATAATTAAAAATTAACAATTACAAATTAAAAAAACGGTGACGAAAGGATACGGTTCCTTTCGTCACTTCATTATTTATTCATATCTTTGCGATTGGTTACGGCGACGGGCGGAAAAGCCTCAGCCATTCTATCTACTAACTATTAAACGAACCCTTATGAAACAGAACAATTCTAAACGCAAAGCGCTCATCCCAAGCGGCATCTGGTGCATCACCAGCGTAGTAGTGCTCTTCGGCTATCTGGGCATGGTGATGGGTGTGCCCAACATGCTCAACACCATCATGCGCACGGCGCACGACCTGCTGCTCAACACCGTATTCTATCTGATGAGCATCTGCGTGATAACCGGCGCCATAGGCAGGGTGTTCGTGGAGTTCGGCGTGGTGACGCTGCTCGAACGAACGCTGCGACCGCTGATGCGACCTATCTTCAACCTGCCGGGCGTGACGTCGCTGGGCGCCGTGATGACGTTCCTCTCCGACAACCCCGCCATCATCTCGCTTGCGCACGACAAGCGCTTCGCAAGCTACTTCAAGAAATACCAGTTCATCTCGCTCACCAACTTCGGTACGGCGTTCGGCATGGGTCTGCTCGTCATTGTGTTCATGGCGAGTCAGGGCTACTACGCCGCTCCGCTCATCGGTCTGCTCGGTGCGTGCCTCGGCTGCGTCTGCTCCACACGACTGATGCAGCGCTTCGTGCTGAAGGCTTATCCGCAGTATGCCACGGAGGACGCCGTGTCGAAGGAGAACATAGAGGAAGAAGAGAAGGAGGAAGGCACGCAAGAAGAGAAGACCGTGTTCATACGCCTGCTCAACGCCATGCTCGACGGTGGACGCAGCGGCGTTGAAGTGGGCATAGCCATCATCCCCGGCGTGCTCATCATCTCTACGTTCGTGATGATATTCACGTTCGGTGCGGCTGCCGACGGATCGTATACGGGCGCTGCCTATCAGGGTGTGGAGCTGCTGCCGTGGCTTGCCAACAAGATCGACTTTGTGTTCGAGTGGCTCTTCGGCTTCCACGACCCGCACCTCGTGGCGTTCCCCATCACGGCGCTCGGCGCAGTGGGCGCTGCGCTCAGCCTGATACCCAACTTCATAGCGCACGGCTGGATTGACGGCAACGCCATCGCCGTGTTCACCGCCATCGGCATGTGCTGGAGCGGCTTCCTCAGCACTCACACCGCCATGCTCGACTCGCTCGGCTACCGCGACCTCACGCCGAAGGCTATCCTCGCCCACTTCTGCGGCGGACTCGTCGCTGCCATCACCGCCCACTGGATGTTCTTCCTCTACTCGCTGGCGGTGGGATAGAAAATGCAAGAAAACGCATTAAAAGGTAGACGGTGTATACCTTTAAGAGCGAAAACTTGCAAAACAAACAAGGCTGGCAGATCGGATCATTCGCCGAATCTGCCAGCCTTTTAACCACCCGAACACATTCACATGTAAACTGGTGTGCTCTTTTAATTTAACAGTATCAGTCTAGTTTTTTTGAACATCCCATATCATTAAATGTCAATCATTACAATATATGGGATGAGATTATGATCAATATTAATTGATGACTCCGGTAACTACTCCTTTTTCAAACATGACCACAGCGCCAGACACATAAGACCACATCGTTCGCTGTGAATTTTCTGTTATTGACAAAGGAATACCCATCGCCAGTTTCACCTCATTAGCTGTCATGCCTTTAACCACTTTGCCTTCTACGATTGAGTTCCAATTGTTCAGTTTAATATCGGCGTTTATAATTTCCGTCAACATTGTCTGCATAAACTTGTCGCAAAGAACAGCGAACTTGTCAACATACTCCATGTATTGCGGTTTCTTCGTGAGATTCATCTTGTCGAACGACAGGGTCTTGAACATACCAATCACACCCTTGGGCGTACACTTCACATCTTTCACCAGAAACGCTATCTTGCCGTCCTTCACTTCCATATCAAGATGAAACGAAAAGTTTTTGTCAGCACTCTCGCCTTCTGATATTGTATAGTTAAGACCTATCGACTTCTTACTTACATCAGATTTCAAAGCGTTTTTCTCAGTGTCTATATTGTGATCCATCATCCACAGCATAGCGCTTCCGAATGTGGTATTTTCATCAAGCTTGCACGGCTCGGCACCAGTACACACATAACTGTTGCCTTCCTTCACTAAAGGATATTTCTCTTCGGCTGTGATAGCGGCACATGGCAGTATCATCAGCAATACGGCAATAATAGCACCTTTCATATTATTCACATTTTGTCTGAAATGAAAAAGGTCTGTCCAGCTTTTAAAGCAGGACAGACTATTTTTCAAGTAACGTTTTTTTCTTAGAATACGATACCAACTGTGGCACTAAAAGCGTTAAGCTTGTACTTGTAACCATCATCGTAATCGTCTTCACTGTTAGCAAAGTCCATAAAGCCGCCACCATAGCCGAGACCTACATAGAACTTGCCAAACTCGAAGTTTGCACCAACTTGCCAACCCATAGCAAAATACTTCATGTTATCGTCGTCAGAAGCCAAGTTACCGTTCAGAGTAACACCCAACAACGGCGCAATATTGATCTTGCTTGTTACCGGAATCTTGTATGTTACATTCACCGGAACTGAAAGAATCAACGGCGAGGGATCATCAAAACCGTAAGTTGCACCAACACCGGTTTCAACGAACAACGGCAGACTTCCAGAAACAGAGATGCCTTTTGTCCAAGACAAAGACAAACCGCTTATGGCATCAGCACCATCAACATCGGAACTGATAGAGTTGTAAGACACTCCTACGCGATTGTAGTTTTTGCCCTTCTCCTTGTGATAGGTCATTGTATTTGACGAGATGAGCTGGGCAGATGCTCCAAGACTCATCAATGAGGCAATGGCCAATGCAAAAATCTTTTTCATAACTTTGTTGTTTTATTTAAATCGTTTACTTATTGCCAATAGCTTTATTCTGTTTTTGGTCGCTTGAGATGGCGCGAATGCGAGCACCTTCCTGCAACGGAGTAATCCACTTAGAGTCTTCTGCGCCATGCTGACCTTCTCCATAGTTATGGAAGTTGATGTATTTGCCAGGATATCCACGCACCGTCACATCAAGACCTTTCATCTTTTCGTTATTTGTAACATAGAATGTTGCACCAAGGATGATGTCTGCACCCGCCAGCTTGGCTGCCTTGAAAGCTGCATTAGCTTTAGCGTTCTCAAGCATGTTCATGTTGATTTCATTCAAAGACACTCCGGGCAAAACGTTGAAGGTCCACTCCTGACATTCCTTTTCCAACATTTGAAGTTCAGCGACCACTGGACGCACGAAAAACTCAGACATACCCTCCTGAATTCGGGTCTGTGCATGCTCAAACTTTGCTTGTGCGTTCATCGAAAGAACTCCACAGCACAAAAGCAACATAGAGAAAACTAATTTCTTCATCTTTATTATTCTTTGCCTATTGACCCCACAAGTTTCAGCGAATTAGTAATGATACTGACCTTTATATTAGAAAAGTGGAGGAGTCAAACATGTTTATCGCCCAGCCTTCATTGTTAAGGATAAAACGCATGATTAACACTTTTCCAACAATAGTGCCACTGTTGATACAGCAACAAAATTGTTAAATTATGACAATGCAAAGATAGTATTTACTTTTTATTCACACAACACGAACTTTGGACGTTTGTGCTTAAACGTATCTGCATACGGCATAAGTGGTTAAAAATTGTGGTTAATTGGTTGAAAAATATACTTAACCGGTTGAAGATTATCACTTAAAAAACCTTTATTTTAACAAAAAATTCCCCTCGCTCAGCATTGCCGAACGAGGGGAATCGCTTTATGATGTTATCAGTTACTTAGCATCCTACTGTTTAGTGCTTTACTATCTTCTTCGCGCTGCCGTCCGAGTAGCGCAGGATGTTTATGCCCTTGCGACAAGCCGTGCGGCGCACGCCGTCGGTAGAATAGATGCCGAGGAGCGTCTTGCCAGCGCCTGACGAAAGGCTATCGACTCTGGTCTCCACCTTCTCCTTAACGGCAGTCATGGCGAGCACCGATGTGCGTCCGCCGGTCTTGTACATCGTGAGTCCGCTGAGCTGGCGCTCAGGGTCGGTGGGCACCTCTATCTCGTAGAGACGTATGTACTCGTTGTTGTCGAACTGGTCGGTTGCGCCCTGCCATCCGCCGCTCATAGAGGTGAGGATGCGGCCCAATCCGTACACAGCCTCATCGCCTTGCGCTGATGAGCGATACCAGTCGGGCACGCTGGCTGTGAGGGCGTCGCCCGTTGTGCCGTCGGCATAGCGCGGAGTGACGGTGAGCTCGGAGGCTCCGTCGCCGCTGAGCGCAAGACAGTAGACCGACTTCGCCGCTACCGGGCTGTCGAACACGACATCGGCGTCGGAAGACGTGGTGAGCAGCAGGGCGTTGTTCTTGGTGTAGTCGGCAAGCTGATAGGTCACGCCGGCGTCAGACATCACTACGCCGTCGTCGCCTGCCAGCGCGCCGCTCTCTCTGACGGCTTTCGTGTAGAGCACGTAGCCGGTCTGGTCGACGGTGGCGGTGGTATGCTCCGCAGAGGTGAGCGCTTCGGCTATGATGTCGGCGTTGAATCCGCTGGCTACGGCGAGCGTCTGTATGTCGGCGTCGATAGGCTCCTTCAGTTTCCAGCTCTTGTCGATGAAGGCGAGACGGCTGGTGCAGTAAGTCTTCAGCGTGCTTACAGCGTCGTCGAACGTGCCGAAGTGGTTGCGCCAGGCCTGGTTGTCGCGGTCGAGGGCGCCGCTCGCCTTAAGCACGGCAGCGAGCGAGTCGATCTGCGCCGTGATGTTCGTCTCCGAGTAGTTGGCAGAACGCAGGTCGGTCCAGCGCTGGTGCAGCTCGTCGACATACGCCGGGTCGTTCATCAGCTTGTACCAGAAGAACGGCACGAGTTGCTGGTCGGCGTAAGCCATGAGGTCGTTGCTCGTGTAGCGCCAAGTGTTCACCTTGTTGGCGTCGTAGTAGCTGGCTGAGCCGTAGGCGATGTTGAAGTCCCAGAGCGCCGTCTTCCACTTCGAGTCGGTGCCGAGTTCGGCGGCGTGCGTCTCGCTGTACTTGTAGAGCGGCGAGCTGAGTCGGTAGGCGTCTACGTTGCCCGCCATCTCCTGCGCAATCTGGAAGTCGACGAACGACGCCACGTCGATGTACTTGCGGTATCCGTTCTCGCCCGTGTAGTCGGCAGAGGCGAAAGCGTCCTCCATCGTGGCGATGGCGTTGTCGATGGCTTCGTGAGTTCCCGCAGGCAGGTCGGCGAAGTCGTCGTACTCCGGCTCCTTATACTGGTAAGCCACGGTGCGGTCGGTGTATTCCACGCCGCTTGCGCTCACCGGGTGATGCTTCGACACGTAGTAGTGCTCCTCGTCCTTGCGGTCGATCTCAACATGGAAGTCGCCCGTTAGGTCGTCTGCCGTAGGGTCGTCGAGGTTGAGTCGGGTCTTGCCCTTCGTGGCGCGCTCCGACATGATGTACACGCCGTAGTAGTAGCCGTCGACGAACACCTCGCAATACTTCATGTGCGGCGCGAACGAATGGCCTCCGCGCGCCAGCTGCATGGTGAGCACGTCGCGCATGTAGCTCGTGTCCTCCCACGGAGCCAGCAGCGCCCAGTCGTTGTCCTTACCCATGCCCATGATAGACACCTTCGCCTTCTTCGCCTTCAGGTCGGCGGCGGAGAGCGTCTTCAGCGAAAACGGCTTCTTGTCAGACCCGGTGAACGAGGTGTTGCCGCGATACTTCAGCGCTACCGGACCTTCCCAGTCTACCTTCTGCGACGGGTGCGCCGTGAGGTCGGTGTAGTTGTGTCCGTCGCCGTTGTCGATAATCTTCATCGTGGCGAGCACGCGGCTCTCGCGCTGAATTATCTGTCCGTCGACCGTGATGTAAACGATAGGTAGCGTAGTCTCGCTGAAGGAGACGTTGGTAGAAGGTCGGAAGTTGTGCTGGTCGGTGTCGGCGCGCAGCGGACCTCCGGCGAAGGCTTGGCTTGCAACAAGTGCGCAAGTGAGCAGTAGTAAGGATTTCTTCATATATTTATAGTGTATTTTGTTTCGGTTTTCAGCTTGATGTTTCTTTCGTTTTCAAGAGATGTTCTGAAGGAACATCCCACAAAATTACACTCTTTTCCACTAACTCTCAAACTTATTATTATCAATCTTCAGAAATAATAAACAAAAAACTGCGCGGCAATACAATTACCGCGCAGCAAAAACAACATTACAGCATATTGGGCATATCGTTACCGCATATCGGGCATCGCGTTACCATGCTGCTGTAACAAAAGCAGGTTAAATCTTTTCAAATGTATTTGTACATCTTCTTCGCCAACTCGTCGAATTGGCGGCGAGACTACATGTCAGCCAAACGCTTCTGGTAATAATCTCTTACTTCATTCCAATGATAATAAGGCCAGATATCTGTTTCAACCGGAATATGAACCTCTTTCTCGTTGTGCAGGAACTTCACAAGGACATCGCCTTTCTTGTTCTCGAAAAACACGATCTGAACGTTTGAAGCCATAGGCGTCGCTTTGAAATCGCACCAATGCTTATAAACCTCAGAAGGTCCGGCCACAGCAACATCGAAGTTCTCTATCTGGAGCAAAGCCAGCAAAGGAATCACATTGCCGTCATGCCCGAAACGCAACGTGGCAGCTATAGAGCGGTCTTTGATGGCTGCGTCGGCAGACTCGATGATGTTCTCGACCAACGACTTGGCGTTAGCCATCACGATGCCTTTGCTTGCCAACGGATTGGCATTGCCGATATAGAAGCGATAGTTTACGCATTGCCACAAGTCGAACATCTCGCGGGCTGTGAAGATATCGTAGAAAGACAACGGAGTCTCTATGTCCTGCATGTCGACAGCAATCCAATACAATCCCCACATCAAATTATCAGGATTCACCTCGCATCTGATGAAATCGGCATTGGAGAACAAAGAGTTCACAAGACGGTCGGGCTTAACCTGAGCCTTCTCAAACTTGCGATACTCTTCCACCCAAGGTCCTTTCTCGCCATTAGTGAAGGCATTGGAGCGGTCGGTATGGTAATTGAGATACGACATGTATTTCTCGCTCATCTCATAACTGATGTCAAGCTTAGGGTTCAATCCCTTAAGACGGTCGCCAAAAGCAACCATACTCATCGCGCAACGATAAACCACTGTAGAACGGGCAGAGACAGAACGCTTGCCTCTGAACACCTCAGGGAAATTCTTATACATTCGCTCCGCAATACCTCGATGCTGGCGAACGCCCAATGGAGTCAGGTCGCCTGCACGTCCTTGAACCTCTTGCCACACCAACGCCAATCTCTTCAACACATCCTTGCCCAGAGGTGTAAGACCATTTATGGAATCGGCCTTTTGCATCAGCTGTATAATCCATAGATAATCTCTGTCGCCTAACAAATAGCGAGAGCCGTGTCTGCCATAGTGGCTCACATAGAAAGGCTTATACCCTTTGGGGGCTGGTGTCTGCTTGGCTTCCACCTTCGGATATGCCAGATAAACGCCACCCGCCTTGTTCAGATCCGCACTGATTTCCTCAAATGTGGTTTGGGCATTCACGCCCAAACCCACGGTAGCCAATACAAAGGCTAATATCTTAATCCTTAGATTCATCATATATGTTTCTTAGTTTGCATAACCAGCATTTTGCTTCAATTGCGGATTGTTTGAAAATTCTGTTTGAGGAATCGGGAACAGCTGGAAATGGTCGTCCACATCAGTACCCAAACGCTCGCCGTTCTTCCAGTCCCAGTTATGTCCCTTTGTGTACTTGCCGAAACGAATAAGGTCGGTACGGCGCACAAGCTCAGATGCCAACTCACGCTGGCGCTCAGCCATGATGAAATCGAGAGTCAGCTCGCTCTCCTCAATATCGCCAGAGACATCAGAACGCACACCAGCTTGTGCATACTTGCCACTCATGTAAGCACGCTCACGAATTTCATTAACATATTTCAGAGCCTCAGCCTTGCTGCCCTTGGCTCCACGCAGAATAGCCTCAGCCGCAGTCAGGTAAGCCTCACCCGTACGGAAGAGTGGGAAATCAATAGAAGTATAAGCGTCGCCACTGGCCGGAATCTGGTCGTTTTTAGTGACATTACGCCATTTGATGTATCCGTATCCACATGTGTAGGTGCTTGTCATGGCATCTTTAGAGTCCCAAGTTTCCTTCACCTGATTAGGCAAAGCCGTCATAAACTGCGCACGCTTGTCGTTTTTATTATTGCCCCAAGGATCATTCACGTCAAACATCACGTCGGCTGGATCAAAGGCGTCAACGAGAGTTGTCTTGGATCTGACATTACCCCAACCACGCGAACCGACGCCGGTGTTATACAGTTCGTCCATCGGACCATTGACAAAAGCCTTCACATAGAAGTTGGTGCCACCTGAGCTCTGCGCCTTCAATCCATCCTGCACCAAAGGCCAGATGATTTCCTTACACTGGTCGTTATCGGCAAGGAAGATATGGCGATAGTCAGAAGCCAAAGGATAGTGACCGTCCTCAATCACCTTCTTGGCATAAGTCAAAGCATCGTCATAGCGGTCTTCTCCAATCCATGTCTTGGCATTCAGATACATGCGAGAGAGCAAGAACCAGTCTGCCACGCAGTCTACACGCGCATAAACATTTTCACCAGGAGCCTTCAGGTCTTTCTGTATATCCTTCAACTCATTTTCGGCGAACTCAAAGATCTGCTTACGCGACCATTGCACCGGAATATCCTTTACACCCGTATTTTCATCTATATAAGGTACGGCTCCAAACATATCGCACAGGGTTGCATAGCAATAAGCACGGATGAAACGGGCCTCTGCACGATAGGAGGCACACTCGCCACCCAACTGGTCCCAAAGACCGCGCGACTTCAACTTTTCCTCCGTACACTCTCTTAACAACTCGTTACAATAAGCTATACTCATGTACAGACGCTGATAGGTCCAACGGATGACCGATGCATTTGAAGCATCCCATTGAAGGTTAAGACACTTGCGCAAGCCATTGGACGAAGACGGCATAAGGAAGTTGTCGGTGTTCAATTCCTGCAGGTAGAACATCAGACGCATATAGCTGGAATAGCCCTCGTTGGCTCCTTCAATGTCGCCATCGCCGCCATCTCCACCTTTCTGTCCGGTCAAGATGAGAGAGCCGTAGCATTTTGCCAGCACACCCGTATAGCCATCAGCCGTGTTATAAACCTTCTCGCCGACCAGTTGTGTTTCGTCAAGAGGCATTGTGTCAAGGTCGCCGAAACATGAAGTTGTCAAGCAACCCATAAATACAAACATCAATATTTTAAATATATTCTTTTTCATATTCCTGTCGTTATTATGATTGTTTAGAAATTCAGATTGAATGACAAAGAGTAGGTACGGGGACGTGGATAGACATTTCTGTCGATACCTGAGTAGATCTCAGGGTCGATGCCCGAATAGCTGGTGAATGTGCAAACATTCTGGACAGCTGCAGACACACGTAGAGACGAAGTGCTGTTCCACAGTTTTCTGAACGTGTAACCCAACGTGATATTGTCTATGCGGAAGAAGTTGCCGCGCTGCAAGAAATAGTCGGTGTAGAGTTGCTGCTGCTGGAATCCCTTGTTTGCTGTCACCTTCAGGATATTCGAGAAATTGCCCTGGTCGCTATACACCTGCTGCTGATACTGGTCGGCCTCGATGTAATTGTAGATGTAGTTGCCGAAAGAGCCATGGCCGGTAATGCCCAACTCCCACTGCTTGTAAGAGATTTGAGTGTTAAAGCCAAGGTACGACTTCGGCAAAGCACACTTGTCGGCATAACGTGTCTCTGTAGAAGAGATTGAGCCATCAGGCTGAACATACTGTCCCTCGATTGGCTTGCCTTTCTCGTCGTAAGCCTGCTTTGCCAGATAGAATGTGTAAGGGCGTTTGCCCACCATGAAACATTCAACAAATTTACCAGTACCCGAAATAGCACCCGTCTCCACATAAGAGCCCTCGCTATCCGACACGTTCAACTTGGTAATCTCCGAATCATTCCAGGTGTAGTTCATTCCTACCGACCATGTAAAATTCTTTGTGTTGATTGGTACAGCATTAATCGAGAATTCCACACCTTTATTATCCATCTCGCCAATGTTGGTAGTCAGGACAGCAGAATAGTTCACACCCGAAATCACCGGAATCGTGTTCAGCAAATCTTTGGTATGGCGTTTGTAGACATCAATCGAACCATAAATGCGGTTGTTGAGAAATCCATAATCCAAACCGGCATTCCAGGTCTCGGTAGTCTCCCATTTTATGTCTCTGTCATATCCGTTTGGACGATAAGTGTTATACCATTTGTCACCAAAGAGATAGCTTGACTCCGGGTAAGACACGGAGAAAGTGGTCATGTAAGGATAGTCGTTGATGATATCTTGCTGACCGGTAAGACCGTAGCTCAGACGCAGCTTCAAGTTGGTAAGCACCTTACTGTTCTTAAGGAATTTCTCTTCCGACAGTTTCCAGCCCAAAGCCACAGAAGGGAAGTAGCCCCATCTGTTGCCCTTCGCAAAACGAGAAGAAGCATCGGCACGCAAAGTGGCTGTGACCATATACTTGCTGGCAAAGCCATAATTCAAGCGTCCATACATAGACAGAAGATAATACTCTGACTCGTAGTGTTTCGGCGAGAACAATTCTTCGCCTTTCGGCGAAAGAGTGGTGTCGTTATACTTCTTCCAGAAATGCTGCCATCCATAACCGGCCATCGCGCTCACATCATGCTTTCCGGCAAATGTATGCTGATAGTTGGCATAAAGGTCGAGCAGGGTGTTGCGCTTCTTCTGTTTCGAATCATAATCCAAGCCCGTTCCATCCTTCTTATTGGCTGTATACATCATACCGGCAAGATCAGGAACATCCTTGGCATACTTGCTTTCCAAAATATCATAGCCCAAATTCATATTGAGCTGCAAATCCTCGAAGCCATGCACCTTATAATTAACCGAAGCATTGCCGATAGAACGATAGATTCTATTGCGCATGTCCTGCAAATCAAGCTGAGCCATAGGGTTATCGCCCTGGATAGCCATTGGCGCATTGCCGTTCATCCAAATGAAATAGCCAAGACCAGGATCTGTAGCAGAAGTGGCACTGCCCGTTTTCACCGGACGTGTCGGATCGTAAGACAAAGCACTTCCTACCACTCCTTCGTCCACTCGTCTATTGTCCTCGTAGGAAGCCTTGACATTGAGGTTTAGACTTAAATGGTCCTTGAAAAACTTAGGCGAAATGCCTCCGTCAAAAGTGTAACGCTGATAGTTATTGGTGCGAATCACACCATTCTGGTTTGTGTAGCCTGCAGACACACGAAAGGGTGTCTTGTTCTTGATACTTCCCGACATTGAGAAGTTATGGTCCATACCAAAAGCCGTGCGGTAAATCTCATCCTGCCAGTTGGTGTTGCTCTTGCCCATTTCCACATTCTCGGGAACACCCGTCACGGTAGGCGCGAAAGCTCTGAACTCGTCTGCTGTCAACACTTCCAAACGCTTTGCTGTAGTGCTTACGGCATAGTTGGAAGAATAGTTGAACTTAGGCTTGCCCTTCGTACCTTTCTTTGTTGTAATCACGATGACGCCATTGGATGCACGCGAACCGTAAATGGCAGTAGCCGAAGCGTCCTTCAAAACCGTAAAGGTCTCAATGTCATTCGGATTGATACCACCGATAAGATTGGTTCCTCCCTCAATGGAAGAGTTGTCTACCGGAACACCGTCTATCACAATCAGCGGATCGTTGGACGCTGAAAGCGAGGCACCACTACGAATACGTATAGTGGAACCCGAACCTGGAGCACCCGAACTTGACACCACATTGACGCCAGCCACCTTGCCTACCAAGGCATCCTGGGCTGTTGACTTGGCTCCACGATTGAACTCGTCTGGCTTTATGGCTGAAACCGAGCCAGTGAGGTCATCCTTTTTTACAGTTCCATAACCAACCACAACAACCTCATCAAGCAACTCATTGTCGGGATTCATCTTTATCTGCATGGCAGAAGACGAAATCTGCACATCTTTGGCCTCATAGCCTATGTATGAAATATGTAGCTCGGAAGCGCCTGCCGGCACATCGTCTATGGAAAACTTTCCATCCAAATCGGTCACAACACCAGTTGTGGTGCCCTTAATCATGACAGTAACACCTATCATCGGTTCGCCCAGCTCGTCAATAAGCTGACCCGTCACACGCTTCACATTCTGCCCGTTGGATTGTTTCTTCGACTGAGGCTTCATAATAATATAATTGCCCTTTTCCTCATAAGTGCAACCACATTCCTTCAACAGCAGGTTTAATATCTCCAACACGTCACCTTTAGTCTTGCTGATGGTGACCATACGGTTAGCGTTAATTGTCGAGGAGTTGTAAGCTATCTTGTACTTAGATGCCTTCTCGATTTTCTCAAACGCAGCCTTCAGAGAGACCTTATTAGAGCCAAGCGTCACTGTTTGAGCTGAAACCGCTATGTTTCCAGCCAGCAACAAACAAAAGCATGAAGCTGAAATTCTTTTAAAATTCATAGATTTATTTTTTTAGTTATTATCTTACTTGAGTAGCTACACCTTAAAGACCACCTCTTCTAAATTTACACCCAATCAAAAAACAAAAAAAATGAAACTTTTATCAAAAAAAGCGCATCATTCATCATGATGCGCTCCACTATTCTTGCCATAACTATTTTATAACCACCTCATCCTTCTTCAGCTCATACTCCAATCCCGGTACCAAATTCTTCACGATAGCCAAGGCTTTCTTAAGACTTTCTCCACGATTGAAGTGGACAGTAATCTTTGTGTTACGGTGGCGTGACGACCGGAAGACGAACTTAACGCCATAGACACCGCCCATCATGCGGGCAGCCTCAGCCAGAGTGACATCATCAAGCGAGATCTGCTTGTTTCGCCAACTCAACCCGTCATCCTCATCCGAAACCAAACGCAAATCGACCGACTTGGTATGCACATTATACACCAACTGATCGTTAGGTTTCATCCTATACACCTTGTCCTCGCCTACTATCTTAAGCTCTATCTTACCTGTTTTGAGCGTAGTGGAAACCTCCTCGTCTGTTGCGTAGGAAGATACCGAGAAGGATGTTCCCAAGTCGGTTATATCAAAATAAGGTGTGCTCACATGAAAAGGATGTCTGCCGTCGTGCTTGATATCAAAGAAAGCCTCGCCAGTCAAGAACACCTTGCGTTCCTTGCCTACAAACTTCTCGGGATAAAGAAGTACCGAACTCTGATTCAGCCTTACCTGCGTACCGTCTGCCAAAGCTATCGTCTTGCATTCGCCGGAGATAGTATGCTCATGAAGCATAGCCACCACCTGCGAAGCCTTCAACTCATCGCTCATTTGAACATACAGCTTGCCAAACACAACGAACATAACCAAGGGGACAATAACGGCAGCAATCCTTTGCCAAGTGAAGAACTTAAGGTATTTGCTCTTTTTCTTTTCCACGTTTGTTATCCGTAGCCGTTCATAGGCCGCAGATATTTCGCCATTGTCCATAGACGCAGAGTCAGACTGAGCCCACAATGAACCTAAAGACGCATTTACATCCTTGTCGTCCTTAGCGTGCGCAATCCGCTCCAACACCCTATCTCTGTTTTTAGCAGACACATCGTGCTCTAAATAATATGCTATGATTTGTTTTATATTTACTGCCATAATATATTCCGTACAATTATTATATTAAAGACATATTAAAAGACCGTTACACCCAATACGCTTGCAATAAAATCATCAGATACAAGGCTTTTTTTATTTCTTTAAGAGCCAGATTAAGATGGTTCTCTACCGTTTTCTTTTGCAATCCTAATTGTTGGGCGATTTCTTCATTCTTCAGACATTGCTCTCGACTCATGCGATAAACAGCCTGGCGTTGGGGCGGCATGTTCTCAACCACCATATCAATAAGCAGTTGCGTATCCTTTGCCACCACCTCATCGTGTGGCGAAGTTTCGTTAGCAAACCTATCGGACAAGGAGTCTATGTCTATAGGAATAACACGCTTTGTTGAGATATAATTAATAACGGTATATTTAGACAATATAAATAAATAAGAATCAAAATCTTTTATCTCGACAAACTTCTGACGCTTATTCCATATTTTCTCAAAAATAATCTGGCATACATCGTCCGCGTCATCCATGTTTTTCAGCAACATGAAGACAAAGCGATGTACTTTGGGGTAAAACTTATGGAACATGGTCCGATAAGCCCTTTCGTCGCCTTGAGACATAAGTAGTATTACTTCTTTATCTATTTCCATTTGTCAATAAATTAATATTGAATGCAAAGTTAATACAAATAAACGATTTCGCCATCTTTTTTATATTCAATAAAAACTGCGCGACGGCATGGAACTGCCTTTTGAGGATTGGAGCAAATTTATGCTACAGTGACGCATAAATCACAATCCTTTTAAAATAAGGAAGATACAATTGGTGCATTAATGATGCACCAATTTGTAATACCTGAGAAAACAGGGGCATATTGATACTTTGCTGTCCGGTAAAACAGACAGTGTGATTATTGGGCTTTCAGCCCGTCTTTGAACACATTGTTAGTTTTACCGGACAGCAATAATACAGAAAAAATCCCCTCGCTCAGCATTGCCGAACGAGGGGATTCGCTTTATGATGTTATCAGTTACTTGCGACGAGCTCTGAGCGACTTCAAGAACTTGCGGTCTTTTGCGCTCTTTACAAACACGACCTCCGGGCTGTCCAGAACGGCGCTGATAAGATTGCTGCTCTCGAAAGCAATCTTGCCCTTTGTTCTTCTTGAGCTGCTGTCGATACCATCGTGAACGCCCTTCTCCGAAGCCAAGAAGGTAAGCTCTGTAGTCTCAACCTTGAAGGTGTTGCCCGACTTCTTTATAGTCAAAGTCTCTGTAGACGACTCGTCTTGATCCCAAGGTGTAGTGTACCAAATGTAAGTTGATGCAACTGGGAAATCGGAATCGTCCTCGTCATCAGTGATACCCTCCTTCAGATTGGAGTCGTATCCAACTTCAACATCAAACTGGTGCTGAGGCTTGTTTAGCTCGTCGGCATACGTATCCAACGCCATATATGAATATACCATGTTGTCCTTCACCTTTTCTGGATGCTGACGATAGTAAAAGAGGTCTTCTGTAGAAGCAAACAGTCCATAAAAAGTGTCGCCATCGTCTACTTCTGATACTACATAAAGATACTTGTACTTAACAGTACGTCCATCCAGAGTGGAGAAAGCGCTGCCATTTTTGCTGCTGCCGCCGCCTTCATCATCATCGTCGCTACATGCAGAGAAAGAGATGCATGTAAACAAGGCTATAAAAGCCATCAAAAGATACTTAATCTGTTTCATAGTTTTTGTTGTTTAAAGTTAGGAATTTAAATTGTTACCGATGCAAAGGTATGATTAAATTCTCATCCTCACAACACAACTTTTGGACGATTGTGCTCAAACGGATTGGGCGAAGGCACAAGCGGTTAAAATTCGTGCTCAAGTGGTTTGATTTTTTAACGGCAATAGAACACCGCAAGCTACGCTTCACGAGTTTAACCTTTTTTATTGTCGACAAGGCTAAAGACTGTCATTACAATTTATTGCTGTCCGGTAAAACTAATAATGTAATCAAAGACGGGCTGAAAGCCCAATACTCACATAGCCCAGGGCAGCGCCCTGGGTAAACATTATACCCCACATCTCCATTCGCCCTGTAAGGGCAAAAGCCTAATTATTTAGGTGTTGCCCTTACAGGGCGCACTACTCAATATATATACTAAATACCCAGGGCGTTGCCATGGGCTATGTGATTATTGGGCTTTCAGCCCGCATAGTATACAGGCAAGTCCCTTTAGTAAATATTACTATAAAACGTTGATAAACAAACCAATATAAGGGGAACTAATTGTTTACCGGACAGCAATAATTACAATTATGCTTTATATATGCATAAAGATGGCACAACAAAATACTGAGTACTATATGCAATGGAAATCAATTAGAAGCATATGGACACGGACGTGGCACAAGATACCATATTCATGGAGTAAATGTTGCTCTTACGAAAACACATGAAGCAATAAAGGCGTGTCTAAAATAGGAATTCGCCCGACAGTGTCGGACCTATTTCTTACATTTTTAGGCTTCATTATCTTCCGCTCTTTCTTCCCTTATGTTCCGACATTGCTAAAGCACATATGAAAGAGTTTTGCCTCTTTCACTTAAAAAAAGCAATTGGTGCATCAATGATGCACCAATTTGTAACACCTACAAAACAATAATCTCACACTTATCATTTACGCATTTACGTGAGATTATGACTCTTGACGACCCTCTCGCCCGCTACTTCTACGAGCAGGAGTGCATCAAGTGTACCTGGTCGGTTCGTGAGCTTCGCCGTCAGATAAGCACTAACCTATTTGTTAGGGCTGGCATCAGCGCCAATCCCGAGAACTCGCCGGCATGGATAACAACCTCTTCGTTTCTACCTATATGCTGCAACTGCCCGACAAAAAGACGCTTGAGGAGTTTTTGTTGAAGCAGTTGGAGGAAGAACATTGAGTTGATATATAAATAACAATCCCCTCGCTCAGCATTGCCGAACGAGGGGATTGCAATAGATTTTTATAACGGCAAAACCGTAGCGGAGGTATCCTGCCTCCGCAGCAACCAAAGAATACTATCTGACTTGATGCTGCGGAGGCCGGAGACCTCCGCTACGGTTAAACACTGGTAGATGGCTGGAAGATATGCTCTTGCGGAGCGGTATCTTCCAGCCATTATGCTGTTAATAGTGTGAGCGTTACGGCGATGCTGGGAGATATGGCAGATTTTTTCACGTACAGAGACGTTAGATAGTAAGGTAAAGATTATGTCTCGATTTTAAAATTCGTTCATCTCGCGGTCGAGCCGGTCGCGCCACAGATACTTGCGTGTTTCGTGAACGATGACACCGTTGAGGAAGATCAGCGAGAGCAGATTAGGGATAGCCATGAGGGCATTCATGCAGTCGGCTATGTTCCACACGATAGAAAGGTTTGCCACACTGCCGGCAAATATCGCCAGGATGTAAAGCAGGCGATAGACGTGAGTCCAGCGCTTGCCCTTCAGATACTCCATCGCACGCTCTCCGTAATAGCCCCATCCGAGGATGGTAGAGAAGGCGAAGGTGAGCAGTCCGAAGCTCAATATGAACGGACCGACGCACGGAATCTTCGAGAAGGCCATCTTCGTCAGCTCGGCGCCGTTTGAATAGTCGATGTCGGGATAGGCGATGATGCTGCTTACGATGACAAGTCCGGTGAGCGCGCATATCACTACCGTATCCCAAAAGGTGCCGGTAGAGGAAACCAAAGCCTGGCGTACGGGGTTCTTCGTGCGTGCAGCAGCCGCAACGATAGGAGCCGAACCAAGTCCGGACTCGTTGCTGAAAAGACCGCGCGCAATGCCGTAGCGGGCAGCCATGATGACCGATCCGCCTGCCAAACCGCCGCCTGCCGCTTCAGGCGAAAATGCCGAGTTCACTATCAGCTTGAGCGCCGGCACGACATAGACGACATTCATACATAATATATATATGCATCCCAACACATAAAGCAACGCCATGAACGGAACCAGCATGCTGCACACTTTGGAGATGCTGCGCACGCCACCAAGGATAACCGCAGGGCAAGAAGCATCAGCACGGCACCACTAACACTGGTGCTTATGCCGTACGAGGCGTGCATTATGGTAGAGATGGCGTTCGCCTGCACCGTACAGCCTATGCCGAACGCAGCAATGGCTGTGAACACGGCAAACAGAATGCCCATCTTGCGCCATCCCAGACCGCGTTCCAAGGTGTACATCGGACCTCCAAGCATGTGTCCCTTTTCTGACTTCACGCGGTATTTTATGGCGAGTAGAGCCTCGGAATACTTCGTCGAGATGCCGAACACGCCTGTCAGCCAGCACCAGAACACCGCCCCCGGACCGCCTAACGCAACGGCTGTGGCAACACCTATAATATTGCCCGTACCGATAGTGGCGGCAAGAGCTGTGGCAAGTGCGCCGAACTGCGACACATCGCCTTTCTGCGACTTGTCGCGCTGTACGGAGAGACGTATGGCTGTAAAGAGCTTGCGTTGCGGGAAACGCAGGCGGACGGATAGAAAAACGTGGGTGCCAAGTAGCAGTACAATCATTGGCCAGCCCCAAAGATACGAGCTGAGCGTGGCGAAGAAATCGTTGACGTTATCCATATTTATGTGTTTTCAGTGTTATCCTACGACTGTCAATGAGTATCGGCTTTACAATGAAGCCATTACAAAATGCTTAATAAAACAATGCAAAGTTATAAAAAGTTACGCAAAAACATTTGGTAGTTATCTATATTTGCACTACATTTGCAGCAGATAATCATAATTCTATCACAAAACAAATATTATTGTAGCAAAAAAATGAACGAAATGACAAAGAATTTAGTTGCTTTTTTAACGTGATAGAATTATGACTAATATGCAGAACAACACTGACGAGAATTTTAACGAGGATTTCGAACGACTTCTGAAGCAGTTCGTGAGCGAAAAATACAAGGATGTGAAACTCGACGACATGCAGACTGAGGACGATGAGGATCCATTTCTGGAAGATGAAGATGAAGATGAGGATGTAGATGAATACCAAGCCGAGGACAACACTCCGACAGAGAAGGCTGACGACATCTGCACCGACAATCCGTTACCTGGCGACGTCATAGAGCAAAACCAGAACGTAAGAGTAAAGGTGGAGATACTGCGCCCCATAGACAATCCGCAGGAGGAGCTGCAGAAGCTGGTGGGCTGCGGCAACATCAAGAAGCGCATGGACGAACTGGTGGCGCTGACCGCCTACAACCGCATGCTGCACGAACAGTTCCCCAAACTGAAGCAGCACCGGGTTTCGCTGCACAGCCTATTCCTCGGCAACCCCGGCACGGGCAAGACCACGGTCTGCAAGATATTCGGGGCGCTGCTGCACGAGGCGGGAGCGCTCTCGAAAGGACACGTCGTGGTGTGCGACCGCGGCACCTTCATCGGCACGCTTTGGGGCGACGAGGAAAGGGCTATGAAGCAGGTGGTGGAGATGGCGCAGGGCGGCGTCCTGATGATTGACGAGGCATACCTTCTGAACGGAAAGAACGAGAACGACCCCGGAAAGATTATCGTGCAACTGCTCATGAATCTGCTCGCCGACGAGAGCCGGCGCGACATCGCCGTGGTGCTCTGCGGATACAAGGAGCCGATGAACGAACTGCTCGAGACTAACCCAGGACTGCTGTCGCGCTTCCCCAACCGCTTCGAGTTTGCCGACTTCAGCGTCGACGAACTGCTCGAAATAACCAGCCGCCGCATAGAGGAATACAGCTACCGCTTCACCGTAAAGGCATGGCAGAAATACACCGATATGATAGCGCTCGCCTTCAGCGCCCGCGACACCGAGACGTGGGGCAACGCACGCTTCATAGCCAACCAGCTGGAGCGCATCTACATTCAGCACGCCACACGATGCGTGAAGCAGCCGCCGAAGAATCACAACGACCTCCTTCTGATTACGCCGGAGGACATAGTGCCCATCGAGGCGCCACGCAGAAAAAACAGAATAGGCTTCGGAGTGTGACTCCAAAGCCTATTCTGCAACGTTTTATTACCTTTAAAAACATCACGGATATTCAATACATTTCTTATTTTGTTTGTTATTTTGAGGATTTTGTGTATTTTTGAAACGATTTGATAAGGTGTTTTGGGATAGCAAAAATCTAACAGTTTATATGTGGAACGAAAATGATGAATATTAAAAAGTCTATTCATCAAAATTACTGAATATAATAAAACGAGAAAGGATGCCAACATTAAAGGCATCCTTTCTCGTTTTATCAAGATTATTTCTTCAAGAAGCCATAGTCGTACACTTTAGGCTCTATGTGAGCAGCAAGTAGTTTCATGGACTGTCTGAGGTCGGCATGCAAGGCATTATAGGTTGCATCCTCGCTGGTGGAGTTCATCTGCACCTTTCCACTCTTCGTGGTCTTTGTACCTTGGAAGTGCATCTTTATGTCATAGTAAGAAGCATTAGGGTTGGCTCCTGCTTGTTTGTGATAGTAACGCCATAGCTCTCTTCCGGCATCCAATACAGCTTGTGCTTCTTGTGAAAACTTCAAAGGTTCTGTTGGAGTGAATGAATTGCCATCGGGTGTCTGAGCTTCTTGCTCTGTAAACAGGTCTTGTATTGTTCCTTCTTGCTGAGGCTTTTCCTCTTTCACTTTACCCATGATGAAGTCGTGCATAAAATGACTCTCGAAGTTGTCTTGTGCGCCTACCTCTTCCTCGCTGAATGGAATCCAATGGTTAGTGCCATGTTGGCTTTGGATGTTGTTGCTGTTGCTAAATAGCGTGAAGATAAGACAGTCGTTTTGGAATACTATGTCACTCTTCCACCTGTCATTAGGATATAGGAATTGGTCACGGTCATTAATCCATGTGGCTTCTACACCATGTCGAACAGCAAGATATATGGAAATTTCTGTGATGTTCTTTGTTGTTATCCATGTACCACGTGGATGGGGTAGCTGTTTCTTGTCATTGATTATAAAAATATAATTTGTATTCTGGAAATCATTACCTTTAGCAGACATGAAGCCGATGTTCTGCTCCCCATCTCTATTTCGTGTAGAGATAATCCAATCATTTATAGAATGGAAACTGTCATATGCAATGAGTGTTTTATTTCCAAGACTTTTTCCTTTTGCATCAAAAACATCTGTTGTTGTTTGTGTAAATATGGCTTCTTCATCAAGATGCCATATGAAGAATCCAATAGGGAATTGTCCTTTAACATTATCAAAGCTATTGGCTGGAACTATAAAATTTCGACCGAGCTTCGCTCGGAAAGCCTGGCGGAAATCACGGAAGTTCGGTGCTTGCTCAATTTTCAACTTTGAAAATTGAGCAAGCACCGATGTAGAGATTTCATCATAAATTCTCATGAAGAACTGTGCGAATACTTCTCGTCCAGCAATTCCTATTCTATTTATATATTTATTGTATGTCTTATTTGTTACTGCAACATTTGTCTTGTTCTTTCCTCTTCCAACAACGGTTGATTTATCAGCAGCCTCGGCGTATGGGGGATTAATGTACACGACAAGTTTACGACGCCTTTCAGGGTCGTTGATAATGTCTTGTAATGACTGAGGAAGTTTGTCGAAAGAGTCATTGAGGAAGTCAAACTGGAATACATGGCTGTCAAGCAAATCGAGACTTTTCTCCTTGATTCGCTCATGCATTACCTGTACATCTGCATTGTCAAGCGTTGAGGCATAGACACGATACTTCTCTGTGAGACCAAAGAGCAGATTACCAGTACCTGCGCAACAATCCCACACATAATATTCTTTTTGCCAATCTTCGCCTAATTCCATAGCTAAATATTCTTGTGACTTTTGTACCCACTGTGGAGGAGTAAAGAAAGCTCCTTGATAACGACGGAGATCTTGTGGAATAAGCAAGTCTCGACGCTTGAGAATCAAGTCAAGATATTCTTTTCTTGGTGGACGTACATACTTATTCCAAAACTGATTGTATGCAGTTTTACCATCATTGAATGTAGCTTCGCTAAACAATTGAGTTGCCCCTTTGAGAATATTTTGTAGAATGCGGTATTTGTCACCACGAAGTACTACAGCAAGTTCTTCTCGTAATGTATAATCATTGCGAGATATAAGGTCAGCATAAAAGAAATCGACAACGCTGGTCTTGGGTACATCGTCCCAATTTACGGCAATAGAAGGCTTTACTTCTTCCACCCAACGTTGGAAAACAAAAATGAAGTTGTTCTTTGTGATGTTGATACCATTGGTACGTTGCTTCCCCAGCTTGAAATTAGAGCGAATAAACTTTCTTAGCTCCTTCTCATCCTTACGTAGGTCGAAAAGGCTGATTTCCTTTTTGAGTTGCTCATGCAGTAAGTCATAGAGCATGTGGAACTCCTTAGTGCTATGATTGGAAGGGGTGACGTTCCAGTTGAAGTCATTTTGATAGAATACACTTACAATGTGATGGTATTCGATAAAGGCAATCTTTTCTTCATCGAAGGCTCCAAGATAGCGAGGTGGTAAGTATGATTCGTGTGTATGGGCTTTACCTATGGTAATGATGAGTTGCACGAAAGATGCATAGATATCTTCCGTGTTTCCTGCTTTAGCTTCTGCCCATAAGAAATATTCTTGGTCGGATAGCTCGTCCTCACTTGATCTTTTTGTTGTTACAGCAAAGTCTATGTCGCCCAAGATAGGTGTCGCATCATAGTCTTGAAAGAATTCTTGGCGAATTTTATTCTTTACTTCCTCTTCACGTATTTTATTTGTTGCCATAATTATTTGTCATTAAGTTATTCAAATAGTTTTCTTAGATCCATGTTCAAGAAAACTTCTGGTGAGACACCTTTCTCGCCTACGATAAATATTGCCGACGGATGGAAGAGATTGCGAAAACGCTCTAAGCCCGTGGTATAAGCCTCTCCATTACTTTTTACTTCTATAGCTATGATTTTCTGATTCTTCTTAAGGATGAAGTCAACCTCGTCGTTGCCTTCTCGCCAGTAAAAGACTTCAAAACGATGGGTAAAAGCTTCGCTTAATATGTAGGCTCCTATGGCGGATTCAAAGAATTGTCCCCATTGCTTACTATCAGAAACGGCTTCTTGAAATGTTAAACCTAATTGAGAACTCAATAAGGCATTGTTGTACACTTGGTATTTAGGAATGCTGGCACGTTTGCGGGCTACATCTATAGAGAATTTCTGTAGTCCCGTGACAAGTCCGCTATCGCTCAAAAGATTTAGATAGCCTGCCAATGTAACTGTGTTGCCAGCATCTTGCAATATTCCCAGCATTTTTGTCAGAGAAAGTATCTTACCCGAATAAGCTACGCTCAATTCGAAAGTTTGACGAAGCAGAGCAGGCTTTCCTATTGGAGAATCCATCAAGATGTCCTTGTTTATAGTAGCATCAATGATGGCTCCGCTAACATAGTTCTTCCAACGTTCTTCGTCACCAATAAGCATGGCAGCTCCTGGGTAGCCTCCAAAATAGATGTAATGTTCAATAGTCATTCCAAAGGCTTCTTTCATTTCTGGATAACTCCAATGGCTCATTCTGATTTCCTCATACCGCCCCATGAGAGACTCTGCCAGTCCTTTTTCTAATAACACCCTTGATGAGCCTAATAATGCCACTTTGATGTTGATGTGATTTAGACTATCAGCGTCCCATTCTTTCTTTACATATTCACTCCAGTTTTTAAGTTTTTGTATCTCGTCAATAACCAAGATCATTTCTTCAAGTCCTTGTGTGCGCATTTGAAGACGCGCATTATTCCAACAATCGCTAATCCAAGTGGAAGATGTTGAAGGTATAGTGTCGGCAGAATAGAAAAGAAACGGTTTACTTAAATCATCCAATACTTGCTTGATAACGGTAGATTTTCCAATCTGTCGTGGTCCCATGATTACTTGGATGAACATTCTTTGTTCACCTAATCTATTGATGATGGTATCATATATCTTTCTTTTGTACATGGTCTGTTGCTTATAGATGATAATGTGATATGTATAGTCTTATTATATTTAATTAGGGCTTTTCAAGTTGTTTTACTCAGCATAATGAATAATTTTACTCAGTCGGCTGAGTAATTTTACTCAACCGGCTGAGTAAAATCCCATCTTTCGATGGCAAATATAGAACTTTTAGCTGAAATAACCGCATCTGGCATGTATATTTTTGATTATTTTACATCCCCAACTCAAACAGTTTGTTTACGCATTGTTTACGCAGAAACCAAAAACAGCGGCCTACGCCGAAGCGTAAGTCGCTGTAATAGAAGCGTGGACCAGCCTGGGCTTGAACCAGGGACCTCCAGATTATGAGTCTGTTGCTCTA
>OGLX01000293.1_pt1 | contig 37824 bp, 33 predicted proteins | sample 1572821 | NCBI WGS metagenome assembly OGLX01 (sample SAMEA2581908, study PRJEB24529) | metagenome | biome: Human gut stool | place: China | collected 2011 | reverse complement strand
GGCCCTTCTGCGGGCGCTCGGCGCGGTAGACGCGGTCCGTCTGGATGACCTTGAACGGGCTGGGCAGCTCGTTGCGGTTGGCCGCGTAGTAGCGGGACAGCGGCAGGGTCAGGTCATAGCGCAGACCCATGTCGGACAGCTGCTTCTCGTCGCCGCTTGCCAGCGCATGCTCGAGCTTGTCGCCGCGCTTGAGGACCTTGAAGATCAGGTTCAGGTTGTCGCCGCCGTCGCTCTTGTCCAGATTCTCCATGTCCTCCAGAATGGGGGTGGAGATGCGCTGGAAACCGGCGGCGCGGTAGGTGGCCAAAATCTGGCCTTGGATATAGTCACGCAGCGCCTGCTCCCGCGGGAGCAGATCGCGCATACCTTTTAAAGGCTGAGTTTTCATGGTATTCTCCTTATACTGTATAATGGCTTCCCCTGAGGGGAAAACTGTCACCGCAGGTGACTGATGAGGGACAAACCTTGCCATTGCAACCCGTAAACGGGCAATGATGGCAAAGCCGCCCCCCATCCGGCCTCGGCCACCTTCCCCCTCGGGGAAGGCTCTTTGCTTTTATATACTTTATAATGATACCTTTTGCGCTGCATTTTGTCAATCCAAACCGGGCATACTAACCCGAAAAGGGGAGGGGATACGTGTGCCAAAACAAAATCGCGGGCCGTATATCCTGGCGGCAGGGGCGGCGGCGCAGCTGCTCACCGGCATCCCGGCGGCGTGGGGCGTGTTCCAGCAGCCTGTCATGCAGGGGTACGGGTTTTCCCGCGGGCAGGCCATGCTGGCGTTCGCGGTGCTTGTTGCGGCCTACGGTATCGGCTGCGCAGTGGGCGGGCTTTTGCAGGACGCCCGCGGCCCGCGGTTTGCCGGGCTGTGGGGCACGGTGCTGCTGGCGGGCGGGTTCTTTGCGGCGGCGCTCGTGCCGCCCGCGAACGCCGCGCTGTTTCTCGTCAGATATTCGTCCTCTTTTTCGGGATAGGCTATGCAGGCGTTCATGTTGAGAAAGCCCTGCTCGCGAAGCACGTTTTCGAGCGCGTCGTGGAGGAGCCTGCCGAGTCCGCCGCCGCGGACATCCTCGGAGAGATAGAGGGAAGTTTCGACCGACCAGTCGTATGCGGGGCGCGAATGGAGCGGCCCCGCATAGGCGTAGCCGATAATCTCGCCGCCCCTCTCGAGCACGAGATACGGGAATCTTTTGAGCGTCGTTTCTATTCTTTTGCTAAATTCATCGACGCTCGGCACGTCGTATTCATATGTTATCGCCGTATTTTTAACATACGGGGCATAGACTCTCAGCAGCGCGGGCGCGTCCTCGGGCGACGCCGCACGTATTTTTATCCCGTCCGTCATGTTACACACCCTCTTTTTTCCGTCCCTCGAGCTTCTTCATGGCCTTGCCGAACTGCACGGCGAAAAGAATCGAGGTAAAGGTTATGGCTATAACGTCCGCGACGGGCTCCGCCATATAAACGCCCATCGTCTTGTCGGAGGCGAGCATGGGCATGATATATATCAGCGGCAGGAGCAGGACGAATTTGCGAACGACCGCAACCGATATCGAGCACAGCGCGCTGCCGATCGAGACGAACGCCATTTGGCAGGACATCTGTATTCCGAACAGGCAGAGCACGGCGCAGTATATGCGCAGAGCGTTAGCGGTAAAGTCTATAAGTGCCGCATCGGAGCAGAACATTTTTGCAAAGCCCTGCGGGAACAGCTCGATAAGACCCCAAAGCAGGAACGAATAGGTCAGGCAAACGCCGAGCAGGAGCTTGAAGGTCTTTTTGACCCGCTCGCTGTTTCCGGCTCCGTAGTTGTAGCTGATAATCGGCTGCGAGCCCTGAGATATGCCCTGCATGGGCAGCATGGCAAACTGCATGACGCTCGTCAGTATCGTCATCGCGCCGACGGCGATATCGCCGCCGTATTTCAGCAGAGACGAGTTGAAGCAGACAGAGATAACGCTCTCGCTCGACTGCATTATAAATGTCGCAAGTCCGAGCGCAAGACAGGGCAGAATAAGCTTCGGAGAGACGAAGAAGTTCTTAGCCTTTAAACGCAGAAAAGTCTTTTTGCCGAAGAGGAACGCCACGACCCAGATGCACGAGACGCACTGCGAGATAACCGTTGCGAGCGCCGCGCCCTTGACGCCCATATTGAGCCCGAAAATAAATATCGGATCGAGCACTATATTTGACACGGCGCCTATCATAACCGTCACCATGCCGATATTCGCAAAGCCCTGCGCCGTAATAAATGCATTCATGCCGAGGGTCAGCTGGACGAACACCGTACCCAAGGCGTATATGTTCATGTAGTCGACTGCGTATTCGATAGTATTTTCGCTCGCGCCGAAGGCGAGAAGCAGGTCGCGGCTGAAGACGAGCAGCAAGGAAGTCAGCACGGCGGATATTATTATCTGCATGAAAAAGCAGCCGCCGAGAATCTTTTCCGCCGAGTCGTTGTCGCCCTTGCCCATGGATATGGACGCTCTGGGCGCGCCGCCCGCGCTGACAAATGCGGCGAAAGCCGAGATTATCATGATTATCGGCAGGCAAACGCCGACTCCCGTCAGCGCAAGACCGCCGTCGACGGGCATATGCCCGATATATATGCGGTCAACTATGTTATAGAGCATATTGACTATCTGTGCTATGACCGTCGGAAGCGATAGCTTAAAAAGCAGCTTTCCGACCGGCTGCGTGCCGAGAAACGATTTATCTTTTTCCATTTTCGGTTACCCCTTTGTGTCTTTACGCCCGCAGGCGAACATTCTAATTATATAACCGCTCGGGCTTGTTGTCAAGCGAAAAGGGCAAGAAAAAACGGGAATTGCCGCTTGGAAACGGAGCGCGGAGTGTGCGCCGGTGCTCCGAATCACGGTTCGCCGAGTCAGTAAAAATAATTTTTCAACCGCTCACGAGGAGATATGTTATGTATGCAGAAATAAAAATCAATTTACGGGATACGCAGTGGCCCCTTGATTATATCGACCATGACAGAAATATTGCCCGGGCAATCGTCTATGACGAAAGCGGACTGCTCTATTTTGTAAGAGCGGAGCGCGACGATGATTTCGGGCGGGCGACGCTTATCGAAACGGCGGGCGGCGGCGTTGAGGAGGGTGAGGATCTTCTCTGCGCCGTAAAGCGTGAGCTCCGCGAGGAGTTGGGCGCGGAAGCGGAAGTAATTTGCAAAATCGGAGTTGTGAGCGATTATTATAATCTGATTCACAGGCACAATATCAATAATTATTTTTTGTGCAAGGTTAAATCGTTCGGCGACAAAAGCCTGACGGAAGACGAGATAAAGAGCTTTCACTTATCGACACTGAAATTGTCTTATACGCAGGCGGTTAAAGAGTACGAGCGAAGAGCCGACACAAAAATAGGCAGACTTATCGCAGACAGGGAACTGCCAGTTTTGCGCCGCGCGAAGGAAATAATCGATTCCTTCGCTTGATGTCGCCGCAGACTCGGCAAAATAAAAAACAGCCTCTGTCAAAGACAAAGACTGTTTATGGAGCGGATGACGAGGCTCGAACTCGCTACCTCCACCTTGGCAAGGTGGCGCTCTACCGGATGAGCTACATCCGCAACTGCAAGAGAGATTATAGCAAAGAGATGTGGCTTTGTCAAGGGAAATTTCAAGTTTTTTGCTTTTTGCCCCGGCGGGATAATTTCACCGCCTACCCGCGCCGTAAACCGTCAGCGGGATTGACACAAAGCGCCGCTGATTATATAATCCAATATAGTACAGGAAAGCCTATAAACAGGCGAACAGACCCGACAAAAATAACCTTAACGGAGGAACCGATATGAAATTCTGCGATATGCCGTATGAGAGAATCGACGTCAAGGCGGCAACCGCTGCACTTGACGCGGCGGCGGAGCACCTCGCCGGGGCGAAAACTCTCGGAGAGGCGGAGGCTGCGTTCGAGGAGCGCGAAAAAATAATCACCCACGTCCACACGATGAGCACGATAGCCTACATCCGCCACACCGTCAACACCCTTGACGAATTCTATGAGAAAGAAAACGACTTCAACGACGAGAATGCCCCGCTGATAGAGCAAAGCGAGCAGAAATTCACCGAGGCGATGCTCTCGAGCCCGCTCCGCCCTCAGCTCGAGGAGAAATACGGCAAGCTGATATTTGTCAACGCGGAGCTCTCACGCAAATGCTTCTCGCCTGAGATAATTCCCGACCTCCAGGAGGAAAACCGACTTTCGAGCGAATATCAGAAGCTCATCGCTTCGGCGCAGATAGAGTTCGGCGGCAAGACCTTGAGTCTCGCCCAGCTCGGCGCATATAAGGAGAACTCCGAGCGCATTATCCGCCATGCGGCATACAAGGCCGAGAGCGGCTTCTATATGGCTCATGCCGACGAGCTTGACAGGATATTCGACAGCCTCGTAAAGTGCCGCGCCCGCATAGCGAAAAAGCTCGGCTTCGGCACCTTCACCGAGCTTGCCTACTGCCGCCAGACGCGCAACTGCTATAACGCCGGGGATGTTGCGGCCTTTCGCTCGCGCATAGTGCGCGACATAGTGCCCGTCGTATGCCGCCTGAAGGAGATGCAGAAAAAGCGCACGGGAATAGACGACATGAAGATATACGACGACCTGTTCGCGTTCAAAGAGGGCAACCCGAAGCCCGACGGTTCGCCGCAGGATATACTTGAGGCGGGCAAGACCATGTATGAGCGCATGAGCCCCGAGACGGGAGAGTTCATAAACTTTATGTATGACAACGCCCTCATGGACGTTTTGAGCGCAAAAGGCAAGGCCGCTGGCGGCTACTGCACGGAAATCCTCGAATACAAGTCGCCGTTCATCTTCTCGAATTTCAACGGCACCTCGGGCGACGTCGATGTGCTCACCCACGAGGCGGGGCACGCTTTCGCCTATTACAGCGTCAGAGATAAAATGGAGCTTTGCGATCAGCTGAGCCCCACCATGGAGTCGTGCGAAGTCCATTCTATGTCCATGGAATTCTTCGCGTGGCCGTGGCATGAGCTGTTCTACGGCTCCGACGCCGTGCGCTCGCGCTTTATGCATCTCGAGAGCGCGCTGGTTTTCCTGCCCTACGGCACGATGGTCGATGAGTTTCAGCACATAGTCTACGACTCGCCGGAGCTGACCTCCGCCGAGAGAAACGGCAAGTGGCTCGAGCTCGAGAGCAAATACCGCCCCTATATGGACTTCGGCGACGTTGAGTTTTACTCCGACGGACGCGGTTGGCAGAGACAGCTGCACATCTACCTCTATCCGTTCTATTATATAGACTACTGCCTCGCGCAGACTGCGGCGCTCGAGTTCTGGTCGATGAGCCGCAGCGACTATAAAGATGCGTGGCAGAGATATCTGCACTTCGTGTCCCTCGGCGGGACGAAGAGCTTCAAGGAGCTGTGCGTCGCCGCGGGAATAGATGACCCGTTCGGCGAGCGGGCGCTCAATGGAGTGGCGCAGACCGCGAATTCATGGCTTGACGCAAACGGTTGAAAAAGACAGTCAAATGTGATAAACTATATAGGATATTTTTGTATGTTCTGATGTGAGGAGTATAAGATGTTTAAGTACAGAATGTCCGTCATCGTCCCCATTTATAACTGCGAGGACTATTTAACCTCGTGCCTTGACAGTCTTTTGAGGCAGACCATCGGCAAGGATGAGCTTGAGGTTCTTCTGATTGATGACGGCTCGGAGGACGGAAGTCTCGGCATATGCCGAAAATATGCCGAGAAGCATGATATTTTCAAGGTTTTTTCGCTCGAAAACGGCGGCGTTTCGGCAACGCGAAACTTCGGCATCGAGCACGCGCAGGGTCAGTATATAACCTACCTCGACTCCGACGACACCCTAACCGACGATACTCTGGATACCGTAGCGAATTTCTTCGACAAGCACTTTGACGAGATCGATCTTGTAACCTACAAAATAATACCGTATTACGGCGAGAAAAAATTCGCTCTGCACTACAGATACAAGCTTCTCAAAACAACCGGGGTATACGACCTTGAGGATCCGGTATACTGCTATATAACCCAGACGACGATGAACATCTGCGTCAAGAACCTCGGCGCGGGCAAGAACGTTCTCTTTGACACCTCGCTCGCTTTCCATGAGGATCAAAAATACTGCTTCGACGTACTCAGCGACAAGCTCAAAATAGGCTTTTGCAGCCATCCGGAATACCTGTATCTGCGCCGACCCGGCAGCACAACGGGACGGAAGGGCTACGCCTATTATATATTCGAGAACACCATGGCTATGTGGGAGGAGATGTTCGGCAGATATGAGGGACATGTGCCGCTCTATCTTCAGTCGCTCTATCTCAACGATATCAACTGGAAAAGCACTCAGGATATTCTGCTGCCCTACGGCTATCCGAAGGAGAAATTCGATTTGGCGGTCGGCAGGATAAATGCTCTGCTTGACAGAGTCGATGACAGCGTTATCCTGAACCATCCGTATATGGATCTCTATCATAAGCACTTTTTGCTCAAGGTGAAGGGCTGCGACAAGCTGAGCGTTTCGGCGAGCAGCAGGCAGCTGCGCGTGCTCTATGACGGCGACGAGGTCTACAGCGTCGAAAAGGTGCCGATAGTAGTAAACTCTTTTAAAGTTTTCGGCGACACTCTGCGCGTTGACGCTTTTCTCAAGTGCCTTATCTTCGACTATACCGAAAAACCGCGCCTGTTCATAATAAAAGACGGCGTGCGCGAGGAAACGGAGCTCACCCACTCAAGCTACGAATACTACCGCGCCGGCATAAAGACCGCCGTATTTTGGAGACTTCGCTTAGATATCGATGTGACAAAAACGAAGAACTTCGAGCTTGAGGTCGAGATTTGCGGATACACCTATAAGCTCTCCTATTATTTCAGCCCCCATGTTCCGCTGACTCAAGGCAAGGGCCAAAAGATATTTTTCAGGGACGGGAGACGCTACCAAGAGAAAAACGGAGTCTTTAAAATATCCTCAGCTTCGGCTCTCAACAATAAATTCTATAAGCTGCTTGTGGCTTTTTACAATATTCTCTACTTCGGATTTAAAAACCCGCGTATAGTATATAACCGTTTTCTTGCTCTGACGTTCAAGGACAGCGGGCCTATATGGCTCTACCTCGACCGCTACGGTGTGTTCGACAATGCCTACGATCAGTTTAAGCACGACTTCCAAAAAAAAGACGGCGTGAAGCGCTACTATATTCTCAACGACTGCGACCGCGACAAGCTCGAGGAGCGTTTTACTCCCGAGGAGCAAAAGAATATCGTCATGTTCCACTCGGAGCTCCATAAGCAGCTCTATTTTAACTGCGACAAGATAATCACATCATTCTCAAACCTCTCGAACGTCTCCCCCTTCGGAGCCGGTCCGACCCGTTGGTATGCGGATCTCGTGAAGTTTGAGCTGGTATATCTCCAGCACGGCATTCTTCATGCGTCGCTTAGGAAGCTTTATGACAAAGAGCACTGTTCCATAGACCGCGTCGTTGTGTCGAGCGGCTTTGAAATAGAGAACTTCCAAAAGAACTACGGCTTTGAAGATCGCGAGCTGATAAAGAGCTGTATGCCCCGATATGACAGCATGGAGCCCAGCGGCAAAAAGAAGAATCGCATCGTGTTCTCGCCCTCGTGGCGCAGTAATCTCATCGGCGCGCTTGTAGATAACAATCGTGAGGAGCTGCCGGAGGTGTTCATGGAGTCCGCTTTCTTCAAGCAGGTCTCAGCCTTCCTCAATTCCGAAAGGCTTCATGATATGCTCGAGAAGAACGATCTCTATCTCGACTTCAAGAACCACCCTATATTCAAATGCTATAACCACCTGTTCGACATAAAGAATGACAGGGTGTGCACCGACAATTTCGACACGAATATGGACGAGTACCGCCTGATGATAACGGACTATTCGTCGATAGTTTTCGATTCCGTATATCTGAACTGCCCCGTGCTGTATTTCGTGCCGGACTATGAGCTGTTCCTTGCGGGCGTGTCGCACAATTACAGGCAGCTCGATCTGCCGCTCGAAAACGGCTTCGGCCCGTTCTCGCAGGATGCGGATACCCTGCTCGATCACCTTGAGGAGTATATAAACAACGGCTTTGTTCCGCAGGAGCCCTATGCCTCGCGCATGGAGAACTTCTTCCTCTACAGGGACGACCACTGCTGCGACAGGCTCTATGACGCAATGATAAACGACTGAAAACGGAGAGAAAAATGACGGGAATTCTGCTCATTGACAAGCCCGAGGGCATGACCTCGTTTGTTGCGGCGGCGCGTGTTCGCCGCATGACGGGAGTTAAGAAAACCGGGCACACCGGGACGCTCGACCCCATGGCTACGGGCGTTCTGCCCGTATTGCTCGGCGGAGCTACGCGCTTTTGCGAGCTGCTCCCCTCTCACGACAAGGCTTATACCGCCACGCTCAGGCTCGGCACGATAACAGACACACTCGATATAACGGGCGAGGTGCTTGAGACGCGGGAGGTCAATGTCTCGCGCGCGGAGCTTGAGAGGGCGCTCGAAGGCTTTTCGGGCGAGATAGAGCAGGTGCCGCCGATGTATTCCGCCATCTCGCAAAACGGCGTGCGGCTCTATAAGCTCGCGCGGCAGGGAATAGAAGTCGAGCGCGAGAGCCGACGGGTTACGATTTCCTCGCTCGAGCTCATCGGCTGCGACGAAGAAAAGGGCGAATACACAATATCCGTCGAGTGCTCTGCGGGCACATATATCCGCTCGCTTGTTGCCGATATCGGCGAAAAGCTCGGCTGCGGCGCTGTTATGACCGCACTGCGCCGCACAAAGGCGAACGGCTTTCCGATAGACGGCTGCATAACCCTCGACGAGTTGGCTCAACTTGCGCAGGAGGGTAAAATCGAAGAAAAAATCATTCCCGTTGAACAGGCTCTCGACTCCTATCGCAGCGTTTTCGTCACCGCGCCGCAGGCTCGGCGATTCGGAAACGGCGGGGCGCTGAGCCTTGAACGGCTGCATCTGAATGACCCTTCGGAAAACGAGTCGGTGCGCGTCTTTGCGCCGGGAAACGAGTTTCTCGGCATGGGCGAGGTCGGTCAGGACGAGATAAAAGTAAAAAGACTGCTGATAAAATGAATTACGCCCCTCGAATAATTCGGGGGCGTAATTTTATTTCCTGTTTCTTATTTCTTTCTCCTCTTCCCGGCTATCGGCAGCATTGCCGCGCCCGCAAGGAGAGTTATTGCGGAGAACGCCATAGGCGCTCCCGTGGGCGGAGTCAGCGGAGCTTTTCCGCCGTTTGCCGCGCTGCCGGGTATCGGCTTCCTGCCGGAGAGGAAGACGAAATTATCATATTCGCCTTCACTCATCGCCGTGAAGGTGAAGGTACGGCTCTTGACAAACGGTATCTTTCCGTTTTTGAGCGAATAGACGACCGTGACGGTAAACGGCTCTGTGCTCTTCGGGAGAGCGTGCTCGTTGAATTTTATCTTGCAGCTCTCGCCTACCTTGAGCACGGTGCCGTTGCAGGAAGACAGGTCAACGTCAATGCCGTCCGCCTTGACACTTATTATCTCGGTGTCGTACTGCTCCGAGAGGCTCTCGACAGTCAGCGCGGTGTCCTTAGCCGTATGGAAGCCCGACGGGGACCTGTCGAACTTGACATACAGTCCGTTCGCGGGGTTCTGACCGAGGTCAAACTGTGGGAACTCCTTGTCGGAATATACATCCGTTATTCTGTCCGTAAAGAAGAAGGTCAGATAGAAATTCCTCGTGTATCTGTCCCAAGGGCACATCCCATGGAACTGACCGTTGACGAACCATGTGTTTTCGGGCAGATATGCGCAGCTCGCGTCGATATCACGCTCGGGCGAGATATGCCAATGCGTCGGATCGCCGCAGACCGTGTTCTGCTTTTGGCAGTCCGCCGGAAACCTTTCGCCGAACGGGGCGCAGTATGCGCCGGAGGACGAGTGAACGTCGATAACATAGTCGGAGTTCACGCCCGTGCTCGTGCCGATATCGTGCCCGGTGTTTGCGACTATCGCTATTCTTGTTCCGGCAGACTGAGCGCGCTTGAGTCCCTCGCTCATATGAGCCATGGCGTTATAGTGCATCTCGTCGCTCTTTGCTATCAGCTCGGCATTCTCGACCGGGTCAAGATATTTCGCCTTGAACTCCTCGTACTTATCAAGGGGCACAAAGTCCCAGACGCTGCCGAAGTTAATGACTATATCGAGCAGATACTGATGAATGATATCGTTGAACGCCTGATTGAGGCGGTCAAAGCCGAACGCCTCGACGAGCCACTCATATTCGTACTCCTTGCGGAAGCCTATCTCGACATACTCTATGAGCGTGGCGACGTCAAAATGTATGTTGCCCTCGAACAGGTCAACAACGAGCTGCGTTCCGCCTATCGCGGGTGCGTCCATTATCGCTCGGTCAACATCGCCCTTTGCACCGTAATAGTAAATGTATGCCGCGGTCAGCTGTCCGCCGTGGCTGAGCCCGTAGAGATTGACTTTTTTGCTCCCCGTGAGCTCCTTGACTTCCTGAATAAACTTATCGAGCTTGGCGGCGTTTTCGACCTGACCCATGCGCCAGTCCTCGGTAAAGGTAAAGTGATTCTCCGCGCCGCTTCGCTCTATGAGGTCGGCGGAAATCTCTTTTTCGGCTATGTAATTGTCCTCGCCTTTAGCCTTGAGGACGGAGGCGCGTGTATTCGCCGCACCCTCGGGATAGACGGAGAGATCATACTTTGAGCTGCCGTCGGGGTTGCAGCGCAGGGGCTCGAGCAGCTCGAGTCCCGCCTCGCCGACGACCTTGACAAGTCTCTCGTAATCGCCGAACGCCGCGCCGGCAAGTCCGCCCGCGAGCTCGGGGATACGCGCGATAACTATCTTCTTGAGGTCATCCATGTTGATGCCCCAGACCTGATGCTCGTTTTCGCCGCCGAGATCGTAAAACAGCGCAGGCCCCGAATATCCCTGAACGAGGATTATCGGCGTCACTTTGTCCTGCGCGAAGGCCGACACGGGCAATATGCACAGCAGCATAACAGCACAGAGAAGCGCTGATATTATTCTTTTCATGCCTTTTTCTCCTTGGTGACTTTCGCAAGGAAAATCAGCGGCACGATAATGAACACCGCGATTATTGCGGCGACGAGGAATATGGTCGGAATCGGGACGAGCGTGCTCTCGCCGTATTCGTTGAGCATGGTGCCAAGCTCGTATCTGTTCGAGAATTTCGATATTGTCAGGCTGCCGATTTTCGGGCCGATTATCATGGGCAGCGTGACCGTAAAGAGAAGTCTTATGCCCTGGAACTGGCCGACCTTGTCCTCGGGGGTGTAGTCGCGCACGGTGGCGTTGAGGATTATCATGAGCAGGCCGTAGCCAAGAATCATAATAAGTGCGAGAGGCGCAAAGGAGAGAAGCGTCTTTGCGAAGAAAACGGCAACCAGACCCGCGACAAAGAGAATGACCGCGGGGAATACGAAAATCCTCTTGCCCACTCTGTCAAGGAGCTTGCCGAGCAGCACCGTGACGGCAACGAGACCGATAACGGCAGCCGCGCCGCCTATGATTATGGGCGTGGTTATTTGGAAGGTGTTGAGGTCAAACTTGAGATAGTGCTGGATATAGATGAATATGTAGGGCAAGAAAACCTGAACAGCAATGTTGAAAATGCAGGCGGACGCGAGGCAGAGATAGAGCGCCGCGTTGCCCTTTATGACAGACGGCCTGAAGCCGTAGATAAGGTCGCTGAAATAGTTCGTGTTCTGCTTTACGCCCTTGCGCGGGTCTTTGACGGAGAAAAGGCCTATAATTCCGCAGACGGTGACGAGCGCGCCGAGGAAAATAAAGCAAGCGGGATAGCCTGCGGCCTCAACGCCGACGCCGAAAGCGACGGTGACTATAACCGTTGCGAACACGGGCAGGAGAGCCAATACCGCCTCCGCGGTGCCGCGGTTCTCCGGCACGGTGACATCCGTGACCCACGCGTTGAACGCGGCGTCATTCGAGGTCGAGCCGAAGAAGGTCATTATGCAGTCCATGATGATAACCACGCAGACTGTAGCGGCGAGCACCTTGGCGCTGTCGGAAATATGGAAGAACTTTCCGATATTCTCGCGCGAAATGAAGGCGAACACCGCGACGGTGAAGCCCCAAACTATGTAGCCGCCGCTTATGAAGATTTTGCGTCGGTCGAATTTGTCGCTGAGAGTGCCCATGATAAAGGTGGTCACTACTGCCGCCACCGCAGAGGCTGCGACCATCTTGGCTATGTCGTCGGCAGTGCCGCCGATATAGTTGAACAGGAATGTGTTGAAGTAGATATTCTCAACAGCCCACGCAACCTGTCCTATGAAGCCGAACAGGATGATGTTGAAGAGAATCCGTCCTCCGAGTTTTTTCTTTTCCAATTGTGTATCCTCCTCCGGGAGCGGGTATGCCGCGCCCGATTTGTTTCAAAAGTTATAATAACAAATTTAAAGGAGATAATCAATAGATTTTGTACACTTCTGTTAAATTACTCTGTATAAAACGAACTTTTTTGCCCTAATTTCACAGTTTCGGTCATCCACACGGCGCAGGACTGCTCATAGTACGGGATGACGAAAAACGCGGGCAGAATGAGCGCACAGCTTAAAAACCAGAGCGCAAAGCCCGCCTTGAACCGAGCGTAGGCGCGGCAGTGACCGCACATGATTTCACGGCTTTTTTTCAGAGCCTGTCTTACGGGGATATCCGGCTCGGCGGCCGATATATATTCCGCCGCCGCAAGAGACTGCCGCGTGCCCGAGCAGAATATGCAGCCCGTAATGAGCATGAGCACGCTCCCCGCGAACACCGCCGCCGTTGTCGCAACGCCGACGGAGGACGAGAAAAGCATATATATCCCGCCCGCCGCAAGCGCCGCGCCCGGCAGGAGGAAAAATATTCGCAGGGCGAGATTGAGCGCCGCCAAGGCAATACGCAGCCGAAGCGCTCTGAAAGCCCGCCTGCCGCGAAATAGTGCGACACACTCTGACGCCCGGCGCTTTTTGCCCAGCGCGCAGAGCAAATAATAACGTTTCATCCCCTGCCCCGGCGGCGCGATAAGCGCCGCGACCGCGAGCGTCAGCAGAAGGCACGCCGCCGCATTTAACGCGGGGCTCAGCAGCCTTGATACGGAGGAGAGCGCGGAGGTCACCGCAGAGGCGTTGAGCAGAAGCCGCGCCCCTGCGGTCATGAAGCCCCCCGCGACGGCCGCCGCCGCGAGACAGCCGAATATAACCGCGCCGCCCGCTCCCGAATCGGTCTGCGCCGCCCTGCCGCATACTCTTATCTGTGAATCCTTCATTTTTTCCACCGCCTTTCGGAATATTATTCCCCCCGTTATGCAAAAAATTCCCAAATACAATAAAAATATAAAAAAATTCATTTTACTTTTAAATTTATGTGATTTATAATGTATATGATATAATTATGATATAATTTAAAGAAAAAGCGGAGACAGCGATGAAGATAACAAGAAAAAACAGCTCCACGCTCGCCGTTGACATCCACGGTATGCGTGAGCGCGAGGCGAAATTTCGGCTCGAAGCGCTGATAGAAAACGGCTCTGCGGATATAACGCGGCTCGAAATAGTCCACGGCTTCAACGGCGGCACCGTTTTGCAGTCCCTAGTGAGAAACGGGCTCGAGTCAAGCAGAATAAAGGAAATTCGCCCGGGCGACAACTCCGGGCAGACAATAATATTATTAAGACAGGGGAAAAAACAATGAAAAAGAAAAAGAAGATACTCATTTGCGTGCTCTGCGTTGTCGCGGCTGTTTGCGTAGCGGGCGGACTGTTTGCGAAGCTCCGCACAAAGAAAATTCGCCCAAAGGACACCGTCTCGATAAAGAGCATAAGCGCTGTAAACATCAACGAAATCACGCTCACGGCGCACAGGGGCTTGAGCGCCATAGAGCCGGAGAACACTCTGCCCGCCTTCAAGGCGGCGTGCGAGGCAAAATACAACTATGTCGAGTTCGATATCGAGCCGACCTCGGACGGCAAGTGGATAGTCATGCACGACGATGACCTGAGGCGCACCACGAACGGACACGGCAAGATAACCGAGCGTACCCTTGCGGAGGTGAGCGCGCTGAAAATAGACAACGGCGCGAACATAGAAAACTACACCGATCTCAGGGTTCCCACGTTTGAGGAGACCATGGCTCTGCTCGACAGATACTACCCGAACACGAAGCCGATGATAGAGATAAAGAGCATAGGCAAGAATAATCTTGACTCGCTCATTGAGTTTTTCAAGGACTACGCCGCGAGGGGCAGAAGCACGATCGTTATCTCGTTTGACAAGGATATAATCGACACATTATATAAGGAGTGCCCCGAGCAGACCTATTGGCTGCTGACAAGCGAGCTTTCGGACGAGGCCGTTGACTTTTGCAAAAATCACGGCAATATGCGCGCGGCCTTCAACGGCAACAACGCGAAGAACACCGACAGCGTGATAAACGCCGCCATTGACGCGGGCATCCCGCTCGCCGCATGGACAGTTGACTCGCCGGACACTCTGAAGAACCTCTACGACCTCGGAGTAAGATATTTTACAACAAATTGTATCACGCCTTAAAAAATTTTTTAAAAAAGTGTTGACAATCATAAAAAGTATGATATACTAATAACAGTAATCATTACTGATTATGAATTGAGGTAAGCTAAATGAGATATTCGTCACAGCGTGATACTGTTCTGAAAATCGTCAAAGCGGCGCACGATCACCCGACCGCGGACATAATATATTCGCGCGTTCGCGCCGAGCTGCCGAAGATAAGCCTCGGCACGGTCTACCGCAATTTAAGCCTGCTCAGCGACATGGGGCTGATAACGACGCTCGAGACGCTTGACAAGAGCATACACTATGACGGCAACACCGATTCTCACAGCCACTTCATCTGCGAGCGATGCTCAAGGATAATCGATTTGGGAGTTGAACGAGGTCTGCCCGAGGACATTTTACAGCTGGGGCTTCTTGTGCGGCACAAAAAGATTATCTATTACGGACTCTGTCCCGACTGTCAGCAAAACACGGCCGAGCTCGGCGACGCCGGAGTTTTACAATAAAACAAAACAAAAATCTTAAAAAAGAAAAGGAGAAATTACTATGAAATTCGTATGTCCCGTTTGCGGTTATGTTTATGAAGGCGATTCTGTTCCGGAGGGCTTCAAGTGCCCCCTCTGCGGAGCTGACGGCTCCAAGTTTATCAAGCAGGATGAAGGCATGACCTGGGCCTCCGAGCACGTTGTCGGCGTTGCAAAGGACGTCGATCCTGAGATCCTTCAGGGTCTCAGAGACAACTTCGCGGGCGAGTGCAGCGAGGTCGGTATGTATCTTGCAATGGCAAGAGTCGCTCACAGAGAGGGTTATCCCGAGATAGGCCTCTACTGGGAGAAGGCGGCCTACGAAGAGGCCGAGCACGCCGCAAAGTTTGCCGAGCTTCTCGGCGAGGTCGTAACAGACTCGACAAAGAAGAACCTCGAGATGAGAGTTGAGGCGGAGAACGGCGCTACCCTCGGCAAGACAAAGCTCGCAAAGCTTGCAAAGGAGAAGGGTCTTGACGCTATCCACGACACCGTCCACGAGATGGCTCGCGACGAGGCGAGACACGGCAAGGCATTTGCCGGACTTCTCAAGAGATACTTCGGAAAGTAATATTCGGCTCCTTCGCGGCGCACATCAAGCGGTGTGCGCCGCGATATTTTTTTATAATCTCCTCCGCACTTGAAACCTCGGGCGCAATGTGCTACGATAACTCAAACATCAGGAATTGAGGCAAAAAGATGAAGGTAACCTGCGAATACTGCGACTCGGTGGTTGACGCCGAAAATAATGATACCTGCCCTAATTGCGGCGCGCCGTTGGCGAACAGCAGAAAGGCCAGAGAGGCGGAACTGAACGAGGAAAGGCTTAAAAAAGAGGCCGAGGAGCGCGAGGAACGCAAGAGGCAGCAAAAGCTCGAGCAGGAGCGCATAGAGGCGGAGCGCGGCAAAATGATTCTCGACGCCGTGACAAATCTCTCCGGGCGCGCACACTCGGCAAAAAATTCCCGAGCTTTAAAGGCGGGGTGCTTTGTTCCGATATTAATCGCTGCGCTGATAATAATACTTTTCGTTGTATTTTCAATAATCCGCAACACCTCAGGCGGCAGCTTCGGCAGTCTGTTTCCTAACATTTCCGACGCGGAGCTCTCACAGGACGAAGAGGAAGAGACTGAATCAATCCCCGAAAAAGTCGAAGTCAATTTCGGCGAAAAGGCGGTCACTCCAATGTATACCGTCCTGTGCGATGATATAAAGGAGGTTGACAGCTACCCGTGGACCGTGCAGAAGGGCTACAGATACGTTGCGGTGCATCTCGTGCTGACAAATAACCTCGACTATGAAGAGAGCCTCAACGAAAAGGCCGATTTCGTGGTAAACGGCATAGCGCAGGACAGCCGCTTTCTCTCCGGCTACAAGCGCATATCCTCGTCTCCCGTAACGGCGGGACTCTCTGTGGACGGTTATCTCATCTTCGAGATACCGACAGATGTAAAAACCGCTCAGCTCAAATACGGCGACTATGTGACAATAAACATAAAGCCCTCGGATATCAAGGGAAAATAAAAGCAGGCTCGGTGTTCGCACATCGAGCCTGTTATTTATACGGTCTTGTCTCGTTTGTCATACCGAGAATGTAGTCGGTCGAGGTGTTGTAGAGCCGCGCAAGCGAGATTACAAACCGAGTCGGTATCTCGCGTTTTCCTGTTTCATAGTTGCTGTATACCCGCTGATCGATTCCGAGAAAAGCGGCAACCTCTTTTTGAACCATATCGTGATCTTCGCGCAGATCTCTTAATCGCGGATAATACAAGAGCCTCACCTCATTTTTAGTATATCTACTATCAAAAAATAGTATTGATTTTACTATTATTTAATAGTAGAATATGTTTGGTGAGGCTATGATTAAGCGAATCATTGTTGCTGGAAGCAGAAATTATCACAATTATCAGGAATCAGAATCGTATATAAACTTTTGCATATGCCAAATTAGAAAAGAGTATAATCTGGTTTTCGTTTCCGGCGGATGTCGCGGTGCCGATGCACTTGGAGAGAGGTACGCCATTAGTAACTGATATGCTGTTGAGCGTCATCCTGCAAAGTGGCAGCTTTACGGCAAAGCCGCCGGTCCAATAAGGAACCGAACAATGATAATGTCCGCAGATTATGTTATCTGTTTTTGGGATTACCAAAGTCGCGGGACTGCCTCTTTAATAGAATATGCTAAAGAATTCAATAAACCCATTAGAATAAAAAAAGTTTCGTCATATGCATCGTCCGAATAAAATGGCGATGCATATTCATTCCCCCGCCTCTAGTCTTCTCTCCTCGCCGATATTTTGCAGGCAGCCGTATTCGCTCGAAAATATCGCGCGCCCGTTTGAGCGGCGTTCTTTGGTCGTGCGGCTCATTGTCAGCATATCGCGCAGGCCGTCCGCAGCTTTATAAAAATGCGCTTCGAGCGCAATGAGGTCGGCGAGGTCATCCGCCGCCGCGTCCGCGGGCTCGAAAATATATTTTCGTTCGGCTCTTATGCCGATGGGGAGCTTCGCTCCGCCGAGAGTCAGGAATCTGTTCTCCGTAAAATCCGCGTCCGTCCGCGCCCCGAGCGGCACCTTCAAAGAGAAAAACAGCAGCGTATAGCGCGATTTTATTCCGCTTATTTTTCTCGACGGCAGCGGGCGGGATTCGGTCGAAAAGGCGTGCTTTGTCAGTGCAGTGACATAACCCGAGGCGCGGCGCAGGCTCATTCCGCCGTCGCGGTTTTCGACTATGCCGCTGATTACCGTGTCGCCCTTTAAAACGGCGGAGTTTTGCTCCTGCACGGCAGTGCCGCCGAAAACCTCGAGGGTCTGTATCTGCCCGTCCTCCGCTGCGACTATATCGCACGGCGAGTCGTCTTTTTTAACCGTCCTGCCCACGCCCTCGCGCACGTCTATAATCGCCGAGCAGCCGCTTATATTGACCGACAGCCACGAAACCTCCGGCAGCGCGGACATCGCCTCCTCCGCTACAGAGTGCGTGTCTATTTGCTTTTTTCTCATCCCCGGGCAGACGCCGAGGCGCCCGACCGCCTCAATTATATCCTCCTGCGGCACAGTCTCGCAGCCCGTGACGCTTACTGTCCATATCCGACCGGAGAGCGCCGCCGTTATCAGAACAAAGCACAGCGCGCCGACGGCGAGCCCCGCATGGACGCGGTTTTTAAACAGCCAAAACGGAAGCCCGCTCTTTTTGACCGTTTTCATTCGCATTCCCGCTTTTTTGGCACAGCGGCGCATTTTTTTGTAGCCCTCGGGCGTGGTACGCATGAAAACCGTGCCGTTTGTGCAGCAGACATCCCAATACGGAATATTCCCGCGCGAACAGAGATTCAGAAAGCGCTCCGGGAAGCCCCCGCTCGCTTTCACCCCGACATATCCGCGCAGAAAATTAAACAAATCGGAAATATCCCCGCCCCCTATCCGCAAAAGTGCACATTCTCTATATCCCCGCGTATGACCGCCTGACCGAGGTCGAAAACGTCTATACTCAGTCCCTTTCCGCAGAACACTATCTCTTCTTTTCCGGCGCTCAGGCGTATTCTCTCCCCGTCATATTCGAGCACGCCGCAGAGCCCGTCTATGCTCGCCTCCCGCCTGCCGAAAAATTCAATATGCACCTGCGGATATTTTCTCCCTGCGTCAAGCGCGTTTATTTTTTTTATCAGCTCGGCCGCCGAGTATATTTTTCGGCTGTCCCTGCGTTTCGGCATGAGCATCCCTCTTTTCTCAAATAATGTATGCTCCCCCGGCAATAAAAAGAACGGCGCGTGAATATCAATATGTCGGAGGGTGATGACATGAGAGAGTATTTCAAAAAAGCGCTGCGCCGCCTGCCGCTTCTTTTCGCCGCCTTGTGCACCGCCGCATTAATTGTCGCCCTGCCGTCGGTGAGCGCGGCGGGCGTCAAAAAAGGGCTTTTAGTCTGCGCGTCGAGCGCAGTGCCGTCGCTCTATCCGTTCTGCGTGCTCTCCGCGTTCTTCGTGCGCTCGGGGCTTTGCGGCTATCTCGGAAAGCTTCTCGAAAAGCCCGTGCGTATTTTATTCAATCTCCCGGGGAGCGCGGGCGCGGCTGCGTGCATGAGCTTTGTCGCGGGCTACCCCGTAGGCGCGGGAATGACCGCCGCGCTTTTCGAGCAGGGGCGAATCTCGCAGGCCGACGCGCAGAGGATGACCCTGTTCTGCGTCAACGCCGGTCCCGCGTTCGTTATAGGCGGAGTGGGCGCGGGTATGCTCGGGAGCGCCCGGGCGGGAGTTGTAATTTTTTCGTCGCTGACTCTCGCAAGCCTCACGCTCGGCTTGCTGACAAGGTTTATCCCCCGCGAAAGCGGCACAGAGTTCTCCGTCCCCGCCGCAGACTTCTCCCCGCTCTCGCGGGCGCTGCCCGAGGCCGTTACAGAGGGGACGAAAAATATGATTTCAATTTGCGCGTGGATAGTCATCTTTTCCTGCGTCTCGGGATATATCCCCCTGCTGTGCCTTCCCGATTGGGCGGGGCTGCTGCTGAGCTGCACGCTCGAGGTCACGGGCGGATGCGCGTCGGCAGCCGGAATATTCAATCTCCCCGCCATAGCCGCCGTGCTCGGCTGGGGCGGAGTGAGCGTACACTGCCAGATAATGCGGCACATAAAAACCTGCAAAACTCCGCTTTCTTATTTCTTCTGCGCGCGTCTCGTCTGCGCCGCCCTCTCGGCACTTTTCTGCGAGGGTCTGCTGCGCGTGTTTCCGTGTCCCGTCAACGCCGTCGCGGTAGGCTCGGTCGGCGCGCCGCAGCTGTTCTCGTTTTCCGCGCCCGCGGCTGCCGCCATGCTTTTGAGCGGAGCAATGCTGATATTGGAGCTTGATACAAACGAGAAAAAGTGTTAGAATAATAAAAAAGCGTTTAGGATGATAATTTTGAAAAGTAAGCTGCTCAACAAAAAGAGCATACCGCCCGCGTGCGAATACTGCTCGCGCGGAAACTGCGCGCCGGACGGCAAGACCGTCCTCTGCCCGAAAAAGGGCGTTATGCAGAAGAATTCGAGCTGTTCCGCGTTTCGATACGACCCGCTCAAGCGCAAGCCTAAGCTGCCCGTTGAGCTGCCGAAGTTCGACGCGAGCGATTTCGAGCTGTAACGAGCTGTAATTCGGTATATTTTTTATTGCCGCTTATTGATTTAACGGCGGGAATAATGTAAAATATTTGTATTGTGCACCGGTACAGCACCGGCATTATTAAACAAAGGGTGATATAAAAATGTCAATCAAGCACATGTACTACAGGCTTTATCAGGGCGTTTTCAGAGTCGCCGTCAATTTTCTCGACTGGACTCCGCCTAAGATAATCTCCGGCCCCGGCTCCGTCAAGAAGCTGCCGCAGGTCATCAAGGAGAAGGGTCTGAAGAAGATGATGATCGTCACCGATAAGGGTCTCACCGGACTCAACCTGCTCGACGGCCTCTATGAGGGTCTCAAAGCGGACGGTATCGATTACATCGTCTACGACAAGACCCAGCCCAACCCCTCGATAGACAATATCGAAGAAGTCCGCAAGCTCTATCTTGACAACGGCTGCCAGGGCTTCATCGCTTTCGGCGGCGGTTCTCCGATGGACTGCGCCAAGGGTGCGGCTGCAAGAGTCGTCTGCCCTAATAAGACCGTTCAGAAGATGCGCGGTCAGCTCAAGGTTCGCAAGAAGCTGCCTCCGTTCTTCGCAGTTCCCACCACAGCCGGCACCGGATCCGAGACCACTCTCGCCGCCGTCGTTACCGACACCAAGACTCACGAGAAGTATGCGCTCAACGATCCCGTGCTCCGTCCGAAGTACGCAGTCCTCGACCCTGAGCTCACCGTCGGTCTTCCTCCCCACATCACCTCGACCACCGGTATGGACGCTCTGACCCACGCGGTTGAAGCATACATAGGTCATTCCAACACCAAGGAGACCTCCGCAAAGGCGGAAGAGGCTACCAAGCTCATCTTCGAAAACCTCGAAGAGGCTTACAAGAACGGCAAGGATATCCACGCAAGAGAGCAGATGCTCCTCGCCTCGCACTATGCCGGAATTGCGTTCACGAGAGCTTACGTCGGCAACGTCCACGCAATAGCTCATAACCTCGGCGGATTCTACGGCGTGCCGCACGGACTTGCAAACGCCATCATCCTGCCCTATGTTCTTGATTTCTACGGCGACACCGCCTATGAGCGCCTTGCAAGACTCTGCGAGTGCGCGGGCGTAGCCAAGGCCGGTCAGTCCGACGAGCAGAAGGCTCTCGACTTCATTCAGGCTATCAGAGACATGAACGCCAGAATGAACATCCCCGACAAGATCGACAAGATTCAGGAGAAGGATATCGAGACCATAGCAAAGCGCGCGTGCAAGGAGGCCAACCCCCTCTATCCCGTGCCGAGAATCATGGATCTCGACGACTGCATAGCGATAATCCATCGCCTCATGCCCTGACGGTTAAACACACGACGAGCCGGAAGAAAATCTTCCGGCTCGTTTTTTATGCAAAATAAAAAGAGCCGAACAGGCGCTCGGCTCTTTTGCTTATTCAACTTTTTCTTTGTCCTTTTCCTCGCGGCGCTCGGCGAACCAACCGCCCTTCTCGCGCTTAGAGTCGTCCTCCGCGTCCTCTTTTTCCTCTTCGACGGGGAGAATCTCGATTTTAACCTTGCCTATTCTCCTGTCCTCGACATTGAGAACCGTGAAGCGCAGGTTCTTGTATTCGACCACGTTCATCTCGCCGTCCTGCGGGAGATAGCCGAGCTCGCTTATTATAAAGCCTCCGACGGTGTCGTAGTCGCCCTCGGGGAGGGAGACGTGGAACACCTCGTCGAGCTCGTCTATATAGGTCACGCCGTCGACCGTGAAGGTGGTGTCGTCGATCTTCGAGATTTCCTCCTCCTCGTCGTCGTATTCGTCCTGAATATTGCCGACTATCGATTCGAGAACATCCTCGAGGGTCACTATTCCGGCAGTACCGCCGAACTCGTCGACGACTATCGCCATCTGCGTGTGCTTATCGGTCATCTGCTTGAACAGATCGCCGCAGGGCATCGACTCGGGGACAAAGACGGGCTCGCGGATAATATCACGCAGGGTCACGTCCTCGGGCAGGTCGGTGCCGATATATTTGAGCAAATCTTTGACATACGCTATGCCGACTATATTGTCGGGATCGTCGTCATAAACGGGGATTCTCGAATAGCCGTTATCCATGGAGAGCGAAACGATCTCACTCAGCGGATCGCTTATCTCAGCCGCCGTCATGTCGGTGCGGTGGGTCATTATATCCCCGGCGTCGAGGTCGTCGAACTCGAAGATGTTGTTTATCATCTCTTTCTGCGAGTCCTCTATGACGCCCTTTTCTCCGCCGACGTCAACGAGCATACGTATCTCCTCCTCAGTCACGGGCTCCTCCGACGCATTCGGGTCATAGCCGAACAGACGGACAAGGCCGTTGGTGGACAGGGAGAGTATCTTAACAAAAGGCTTGGTTATCTTCTTGAAGCCGAGCAGTATGCCGACGACTCTGAACGAGACCTTTTCGGGTGCCTGCATGGCTATTCTCTTAGGCGCAAGCTCGCCTAAGACAAGCGAAAAATATGATGTTATGAGCGTAATGACAACGACGGAGAAGCCGTTGATAACGCCTGCGGGAATACCGCTCAGGAAGGATATCTTCCCTATAGCTCCGGAGAGCATATTGACGAATGTCTGCGATGCGGATGCGGAGGTCAAAAAGCCCGCGAGGGTCACGCCTATCTGGATAGTTGAAAGAAAGCCGCTCGAATCCGCGGTAAGCTTCAAAACCTGCTTTGCTTTTTTGTTGCCTTCCTCGGCCATTTTCGCTATCTTCGTGTCGTTGAGAGAGATGATCGCTATCTCGCTCATGGCAAAGAAAGCATTGAGAAGAATAAGTACGAACAGCAAAATTATTTGAAAAATAAGATTGCCGGGGTCGGGGTCATCCATAAATGGATTTGCTCCTTTCGGTTTAAATATTATTCACCGTCGGCATATACGCCGAGATGTTAAGTTTTATTATACACATAAACATATTCTCTGTCAAATATTCAAACTCCGCCTCATCCGGCGCGGGAGCGCGTGAGGACTCCGCGCACGGCGGCGAAAGGCTACGAGAGACAAAATCAGTTGTTTTCGCTCGAAATCGGGGAAAAACGGACATTTTTGCACAGGCGCGGGAGTGCATATCAGAGCAAATTCGACGGAATAAAGTTGTTCTGCCTGTCTATCGGAAACGGTCTCGGGTACATACACACTATCCCGCCGAAGCCCGTCTCGACCGAAGTCTTGTCGAGAACATTATATTTTTTTATTTCTTTTTTATCCGGGTTTGCGGACTTCTTTATCTCAAGCGGATGTATTTTTCCGTTCTCCTCAACAAAAACATCTATCTCCTTGGCGTTGTTGTCGCGGTAAAATGACAGAAGCGCCGGAGTCTGAGAATAGGCATAATTTTTGACGAGCTCCATGACAACATAATTTTCAAAAAAATGTCCTCCCGCCGCGCCGTCGCGCAGCGAATCCTTCGTCAGCCACCTTGTAAGATAGGCGCACAGACCCGTGTCGCAGAAATACAGCTTCGGTGTTTTGCAGAGCCGCTGAAGTTCGTTGTTTGAATACGGCTCAAGCAGATACACTATATCCATATCCTGCAAAACATCGAGCCATTTTTTTGCCGTCTGCACCGATATTCCGACCGTGTCGGAAAGCGTCTTGTAATTGACGAGGTTGCCCACAAGCGCGGCGCAGGCGCGCAGAAATTTCTTGAACGCCGCCGTGTCCTTTATCCCCTCGTCATTGACCGCATCCGCGATAAGATAGTTGTCTATATAGGACTGGTAATATACCTGCATCTGCTCCGGGGTGGCAATCATAACATCCGCATATCCGCCGCGCCATATGTGCTCAAAGACATCGTTTATATCGTTTTCCGGCATTCTTTCAGCCCGCTCAAGCAGTCCGCCCATGGAAAAATCAAGCTCCGGGGGAGAAATAAAGCCGGCCTTTTCTCTCTGGGAAAGCGAATAGAGCTTGAGTATTCCGAGCCTGCCCGCAAGTGTTTCCCGAGACCTCTCCATAAGCTTTCCTCTTTGTGAGCCGGTCAGCCAGAAGCGTCCGCGCTCGTCGCTCTCGTCGCACATTATCTTTATGCGTTCAAGCAGCTGCGGCGCCTTCTGTATCTCGTCTATGAGGATGGGCGGCTTGTAGGTCTGAAAGAACAGCACCGGGTCGTTCTGCGCGAGCTCCCGCACAAAATCATCGTCCATTGTAACGACTGTTCTCTCCTGCTCCCGAGCAAGTCTTTTGAGCATTGTGGATTTTCCGACCTGCCTTGCGCCGACAACGAGAACAGCCTTAAAAAACGAGTCCATTCTCATGAATTTTTTCTCGAGTTCCCTATGAATATACTCCATTTTTATCACCGCTTTTTAAGATAATCATAAACTACAGTTGTATATTATATTATTTTTTGCTTATTGTCAAGTGTTGAATTTTTATTTTGAAATCAGTTTTTACCGTGCCGTCGGACAATATTCCGACGCAAAGCGGGAGTGCTTTTGTCCGTTTTCGGGTATTATATTACATTATATAGGCCGGATATGTAAACTTCAACAAAATTGGATAAAGCATTAACGTGTTTTTTCTATTATTTTGGCTTATTTATCTGTTTACATTGACGCACAAAAATGTTACTATATTCGTGGTGTCATTTGACCAATGCCATACGTTCAAACGTTTATTAAAATAGGGAGGAACATAGAATGGCAAGAATAGCAAAGAGCATGGACGGCAATAATGCTGCTGCATATGTGTCGTACGCGTTCACAGAGGTTGCCGGTATCTACCCGATAACCCCTTCGAGCCCCATGGCTGACTATGTTGATCAGTGGTCGGCAAAGGGCATGAAAAATATTTTCGGCACGACCGTCAAGGTTGCCGAAATGCAGTCCGAGGCAGGCGCCGCCGGAACCGTTCACGGTTCTCTGGCCGCAGGTGCGCTCACAACCACCTACACCGCTTCCCAGGGTCTGCTTCTTATGATCCCCAACATGTATAAGATCGCCGGCGAGCTGCTTCCCGCAGTTTTCCATGTATCCGCAAGATGCGTCGCGTCTCACGCGCTCAACATCTTCGGCGATCACTCCGACGTCTACGCTTGCCGTCAGACAGGTTTCGCAATGCTTGCCGAGACCAACCCGCAGGAGGTCATGGACCTCGGCGCCGTTGCTCATCTCGCGGCAATCAAGGGACGCGTTCCCTTCATCAACTTCTTCGACGGCTTCCGTACCTCTCACGAGATACAGAAGATCCAGGTCTGGGACTACGAGGACCTCAAGGAGATGTGCGACATGGACGCTGTTGAGGCGTTCAGAAAGCGCGCTCTCAACCCCGAGCATCCCGTAATGCGCGGCTCTCACGAGAACGGAGATATCTTCTTCCAGCACCGCGAGGCCTGCAATAAGTATTACGACGCTATCCCCGGCATTGTCGAGGAGTATATGGACAAGGTCAACGCCAAGTTAGGCACTGACTATAAGCCCTTCAACTACTACGGCGCTCCCGACGCTGACAGAGTCATCGTCGCCATGGGCTCCATCTGCGACGTCGCAGAGGAAGTTATCGACTACCTCACCGCCAAGGGCGAGAAGGTCGGTCTCGTCAAGGTTCGCCTTTACAGACCCTTCTCCGCTGACAGACTTGTCGCAGCTATCCCCGCAACCGCAAAGAAGATAGCCGTTCTCGACAGAACAAAGGAGCCCGGCGCTCTCGGCGAGCCCCTCTATCTCGACGTTGTTACCGCTCTTGCCACTAAGGGCGTATCGGCAAAGGTCTGCGGCGGCCGTTACGGCCTCGGTTCCAAGGACACTCCGCCTTCAAGCGTGTTCGCCGTATACGACGAGCTCAAGAAGGACGAGCCCAAGAACCAGTTCACCATCGGCATCAACGACGATGTCACCCACCTGTCCCTCGAGGAGAAGGAAGCCCCCAACACCGCAGCTCCCGGTACCATCGAGTGCAAGTTCTGGGGTCTCGGCGGCGACGGCACAGTCGGCGCAAACAAGGACTCCATAAAGATAATCGGCGACCACACCGACAAGTATATTCAGGCTTACTTCCAGTATGACTCGAAGAAGACGGGCGGTATCACCATCTCCCACCTTCGTTTCGGCGACAACCCGATAAAGAGCCCCTACTATATCAACAAGGCCGACTTCGTTGCCTGCCACAACCCCTCCTATGTCGAGAAGGGCTATAAGATGGTCAACGACGTCAAGCCCGGCGGCGTCTACCTCATCAACTGCCAGTGGGATGCAGCTGAGCTCAGCGAGAAGATGCCCGCAGAGGCGAAGCGCTATATCGCAAAGAACAACATTCAGCTCTACACCGTCAACGCTATCGATATCGCAGCAAAGATCGGTCTGGGCAAGCGCACCAACACCGTTCTTCAGTCCGCTTTCTTCTCCCTTGCCAAGATTCTTCCCGAGGAAGAGGCTATCGGCTACATGAAGGAAAAGGCCCAGAAGTTCATGAAGAAGGGCAAAGAGATAGTCGAGATGAACGAGAAGGCTATCGACGCGGGCGCTACCGCATATGTCAAGATCGACGTTCCCGCTGACTGGGCCGACGCTGTTGACGCTCCCAAGGCTGCCGTTGAAAACGGTCCCGAGAAGCTCGTCAAGATGGTTGACTCCATCATGAAGCCCGTCGGTCTTATGAACGGCGATTCTCTCCCGGTTTCCGTATTCGTCGATCACGCGGACGGCACATTCGAGCAGGGCGCATCCGCCTATGAAAAGCGCGGCGTCGCGGTCATGGTTCCCGAGTGGAACGCAGAGACCTGCGCACAGTGCAACCAGTGCTCCTTCGTCTGCCCGCACGCAACTATCCGCCCGTATCTTCTGACCGAGGAAGAGGCTGCCAACGCCCCCGAAGGCGCCGCTATCGTCGACAAGAAGGCCGGCAAGGGCAAGGGCGTCTATAAGTACACCCTCGCTGTTTCTCCCCTCGACTGCATGGGCTGCGGCGTCTGCGTAGGCGTCTGCCCGACCAACTCCCTCAAGATGGTCTCCCGTGAGAGCCAGGATGCAAAACAGCCCGTATTTGATTACATGGTCGCAAACGTCTCCGTCAAGGATGAGGTTGCGGACGGCACCGTTATCGGCAGCCAGTACAAGACTCCGCTGCTCGAGTTCTCCGGCTCCTGCGCAGGCTGCGCCGAGACCGCTTATGCCCGTCTGATAACCCAGCTGTTCGGCGATAAGATGTATATCTCCAACGCCACCGGCTGCTCGTCCATCTGGGGCGGCCCCGCTGCGACTTCCCCCTACACCACCAACAAGAACGGCCACGGCCCCGCATGGGCCAACTCCCTGTTCGAGGACAACGCCGAGCACGGCTTCGGTATGCTTCTCGGCCAGAATGCCGTACGCAACAGGCTCATAGCAAAGGTCGAGGCTATCGCCGAGTCCGACAAGGCCTCCGATGAGATCAAGGCCGCCGCCAAGGCATTCCTTGACACGAAGGACGACGTCAAGACTAACGGCGCTGCCGCAGACGCACTTGCCGACGCTATCAAGGATATCGACTGCGCAGACTGCAAGGATATCGTTGAGAACAAGGAATTCCTCTCCAAGAAGAGCGTTTGGATCTTCGGCGGCGACGGCTGGGCATACGATATCGGTTTCGGCGGCGTTGACCACGTCCTTGCCTCCGGTGAGAACGTCAACATCATGGTCTTCGATACCGAGGTCTATTCCAACACCGGCGGACAGGCCTCCAAGGCTTCTCAGATCGGTCAGGTCGCTCAGTTCGCGGCTGCCGGTAAGTCGATAGCTAAGAAGAGCCTTGCCGAGATAGCAATGAGCTACGGCTATGTCTACGTCGCTCAGATAGCTATGGGCGCTAACATGAACCAGACGATAAAGGCTATCGAAGAGGCTGAGGCTTATCCGGGCCCGTCTATAGTCATCGCCTACGCTCCCTGCGAGATGCATTCCATCAAGGGCGGCATGGTCAACTGCCAGAAGGAAATGAAGAGAGCTGTCGAGTGCGGCTACTGGAATATGTTCCGCTTCAACCCGGCACTCAAGGCAGAGGGCAAGAACCCCTTCACCATCGACAGCAAGCAGCCTGTCACCGAGGAGTACCGCAACTTCCTGCTCAACGAGGCTCGTTATTCCTCGCTGACCCGCTCGTTCCCCGAGCGCGCCGAGGAGCTGTTCAGCGAAGCCGAAGTCAAGAGCGTCGAGAGATATGAGCACCTGCTCAGACTCAAGGATCTCTATGCACCCAAGGCTGACTGATAAATAAACTAAATATGTTTTCCGCCGTGCTTCAAAAGAGCGCGGCGGTTTTTTGTTCAATTCGTCGGTTTATTTCTTTGCACTGCTATGATATAATTTATACAATAATATATCTTGCAGATGGGAGTAAGGATATGGGAAAAAGCGTAGTTATTGTCGGGGCGAATCAGTCCGCGCTCGTGCTCGCGCGTCTGCTCGGCGAAAAGGGCTTCAATGTGTGCGTATACGAAAAAGAAGCGCGAGAAAATGTCGCCTACGACTGGCACGATGATATGCACCCGTCGGCTTTCGCGGCGGCAGATATTCCCCTGCCCGATAAGCCGTTCTGGTTCCCGAAAGGAGATTGGAGCTTCGTCTCGCCTGACGAGAAGAGCATCACACGAATCCATCAGGATCCGGAGCGCGTTGACTGGTCAATAGAGCGCAGGAAATTCAACGACTATCTCTATTCCCGCGCTGAGGGCTATGCCGAGTTTCATTATAGCTCGGCGGCAAAGCGGGTTATGGTTGAATCCGGGCATATTGTCGGCATAGAGCTGGAGAGCGGCGAGAAAGTATATTCCGACCTCGTCGTTGATATTTCCGGCGCGACATCCGCCTGCCGCAGGAGTCTGCCGGCAGAGTTTAAAATACAACGCGAGACCGAAAAGGGCGATTTATTCCGCGCGTGGCGCGCATTCGTGACCCGTGCGCCCGGCGTGCCCGACCCCGAATATACCAACAAGGCGTACTTGAAGCATCTCGGCGAGGCGGGCATCTCATGGTGCATCTGGGATCAGCCGTCCGATACAGTGAACCTGCTCATCGGGCACATAGACGAGCTGAGCGATGAAGAATTCGACCGTGCGTATACGGCACTCAAAAAAGGTAATCCGATAATCGGCGACACGGTCGTTCGCGGAGACAGAATGTGTACTATTCCCGTCAGGCGTCCTATATCGAAAATGTTCGCGGACGGCTATGTTCTGCTCGGCGACAGCGCCTTTATGACAATCCCCATGCTCGGAAGCGGCATGGCGAGCGGCATAAGGGCGGCAAAGATACTCTCGGATGTGCTCATCTCCGGCGGTGACAAGCCGTTTTCGTCCCGCAATCTCTACCGCTATCAGCGGCAGTTCATGCAGGAGATGGGAGCGAAATACAGCGGCGTTGAAATGCTTAAAAACTGGCTGCTCAACGCACCGTCCGACAAGGTCTCGTTTCTGTTCAATAGAGGGCTCTTAAGCGAAGAGGATTTGAAGCGCAGCTGTGTGGGCGAGATAGTCAAGCTCACCCCGAGATCAATAGTTCAAAAAGGCGTACGCGGCGCGACTCAGCTGCCTCTGCTCATGTCACTGTGCGGTCTGCTTATGAAAATCGATATTCAGATACGCACGGCTAAAAATATGCCTGCCGAATACTCGCCAGATTCCTTTGCCGCATGGCAGAAGAAATACTCCAAGGCGTTCGGCAGGGAGATATAAAGCGGGTAATGATTTTGGATAAAGCGAAAAAGAAAAGAATAATAGTATATGTCTCGACGATAGTCCTGTCGATAATCTATCTGTTCACCGCATATAAAATCGCCATAGGCGACGGCGTTTTCGGCGACAAGGAGGATATTGTCACCGTTCGCGCGAAGGTGCTGCGGATAACGGATGAAAAAGAAACCGTGAGCGACGAGGAGAGCGGCGGAAAAATCAGTATGCAGTATGTTTTCTTCGAGGCGAAGGCTGTTTCCGGCGAGGTACGCGGCAAGACGCTCTATGCCGTTCAGGAGAGAGACCTGCTCTACGGTCTGCCACAGCCGACTGTCGAGGTCGGCGACAAGGTCATCCTCGTCTATGAGCCGAACGACGACGGCACCGCCGACTACTATCTGTCGGACTTCTCGCGCATAACGCCGCTCATCATGCTCTGCGCGTTTTTCTTCCTGCTGATACTGATTTTCGGGCGCAAAAAAGGACTCGACACGATAATATCGCTCGTGTTCACCTGCCTCGCCGTGTTCATCAACCTTATCCCCGCGATACTGAACGGTCAGAACATCTACGCCTGGTCAATAATTACCTGCGTTTATATCACCGTTATGACGCTCATGCTCATTGAGGGGCTGAACGTCAAGTGCTTCGCGGCGGGCGTCGGCTGCGTCGGCGGAGTGCTCGTCGCGGGCGCGCTCGAGCTTATACTGCGCGATCAGATAAAGATGACGGGTGTCCTCGACTCAGAGTGGCTCTATCTCTACAATCTGAACCCCGAAAACCCGATTGACCTCAAGGCGATAATCTTCGCTATGATAATCGTCGGCGCCGTGGGTGCGGTCATGGACGTTGCGATGTCCATTGCCTCGTCGCTGTGCGAAATAAACGAAAAATCACCCGACCTCCCGGCGCGCGAGCTGCTGAAATCCGGCCTGACAATTGGGCGCGACATAATGGGCACTATGGCGAACACCCTCGTGCTCGCCTATATAGGCTCCGCTCTTTGCTGTATGCTCCTTATGGTCACCTACAGCAGCAACGTCGGTCAGATACTAAACCGCGAGCAGATAGCCGTCGAGATTCTCCAGGCGCTCGCCGGCTCGATAGGCATACTCGCCGCCCTGCCGCTGACCGCGATAACAAGCGTGCTCTGTCTCAAGCCCCTGAACCACATTAAACGAAGCGTTCATTGAACAAATTATCAGCCGATGATATCATTTCATTATTGATTAAATCAACTGTGTTAATTATAGCATTTTTTGATTCTTCAATAGGATTATAGAAAAATATGTCTGAATATAGTATAATTTTATTGATTAACTAGTTTGTAAATTAAGAAGGTTGTTCAAATTAATAAAAAAGCTGGATTTATTCATACTGATTCAGAGCAAAAAGAGTTAGTTTTTGGCAAAGAAAGTATAGCAAAACAACTTTTAATAACAAGAGAAATGTATATGGAGATGAGATAGAATGAGAATATTTTTATGCGGTGGAGGTTGTGGACAACAAACAGTTGATGCAAATAAGAAATTAAATGAAGTTATAGATCATAATAAACCTATATTATATATTCCACTTGCTATGCCAAGTGAAAGATATCCAAGCTGTTATGAATGGATTAAAGATGAATTAAAAGGTATTGATGTTCCAAATATAGATATGGTTGTTTCGGGTACCGATTTATTTAATAAAAATTTAGAAAATTATTCTGCATTATTTATTGGTGGTGGAAATACATTTAAATTACTAAAAGATTTAAAAGATAGTGGTTCATTTGAAAAAATAAAAGTTTTTATTGAGAATAATGGCATTGTTTTTGGAGGTAGTGCTGGTGCTATAATTTTAGGGCAATGTATCGACACATGTAAATATGCAGACAAAAATGAAGTTGACCTTAAAGATTTAATGGGTTTTGATGTAGTAAGCCATTTTTCTTTTCTTTGTCATTTTACAAATCAAGATAAAGAAAAGACTGAATTAAATAAAAACTATCTGCTAAAATTATCAAAAAATAATAGCTCTTCCTGAAGAAGATACTATTTATTATGAGAATGGTAAATTTGAAATTATTGGAAATAGACCATTTTATATTTTTGAAGAAGGTAATATGATTTCATATAATGTAAATCAAGATAGGTTAACTAAATTTTTAAAGTTAAATAGTAATACTGATTTGAGGTGATAAAAATGGACTGCAAAAAATCCGGCGCACTCATCCGCAGACTGCGCCTCGGCAAGGATATGACACAATCGGCACTCGCCGAGAAACTCGGCGTCATCGTTCAGGCGGTGTCCAAATGGGAGCGCGGGGTTTCACTTAGATAAAGATACCACACCATTCCCACGCTGACTTTTGCTCAACCGATACAGCCGGAGGGCTGGATAACAAGAAAAGGCGGTATGCGCCCCGTGGAGGGGTAGCGTACCGCCTTTCCTTGTGGGGGTTTCCAAAGGGGGCAACGCCCCCATTTGGCACACGACTTTGCGAAGCAAAGTGTAGTGTGTTATACGCTCTGTCGGCGTTGCCGTGAAAATGCCGTTGCCGCCGGGGAGGGCAAGGGCATTTGAAGCGGCAGGAAAACAGGGCTGTGCTTGTGTGGCGTGGAGCCGTAAGCGCAGGTCTGGTTTCAACAGCAGACAGGGCGTATATGAAAGCCCCCGTTCATCGTCCTACGCTCCGACTTGTGGACAAAGTGTCCCGAAGTTGTGGCTACACTCCCGGAAAAGTAACAGGACAGCGGGTAACCGTCAAGGCTGAAATGAACGGGTTTACACCCGGCCTTGACCGCCGCCCGCCGTCCCACTGAATGGGTGGACAAGGCGGTCAATCCCTCAAAGTGCTTGTCCGCGCTCTTTCTGATTTTGAGGTATTCAGTTTTTCAAAATTGAATAATCAAAATAAATTTTTTCGATTGAAAAAATTTTATTTGTTATCATCTTCAATGCCATATTTTTTCTTTTGCCGAATCACATAATTACTGATTTTTTCATCATATAGTGGATACTGGTAATCCAACTGGCATGCCACTTCTGACGAAACCTCCCGGAACAATGCCATACATTGTTCAAAGGATTCCCACATATGGGGATAGGAATCCATATTATAAGTGGACATAAGTCGTTCCCACAATTCCTCTGGGGCATATTGCTTCATAAATTTATAGTTTTTTCCCAAACTGAAATGAAATCCCTGTTTGATACCAATCAGCCAGGAAATCATGCGAAGCAATTCTTTTCGTACTATATCATTCATATGGTCAATAGCAAAAAGAATTTCTTTGCGGCATAAGCCCTTTACTACATATGTTGTAGTATTCCAAAATTCATTACAGCAATCGTCAAACATTCTTTGAGTAGGCTTCTGCAAGTGGTAGTCTATATCCGTTGGTATTGGCGGCTTTACGATACGGTTGTCTTTATCCAACAGTAACTTTACCAGTTTATCCCATGTAAAATACTCGTCTATCAGTTCCAGCGGCAGCAAAGTTAAATCTATCTTAACATCATCAGTAAACAGCATTAAATATGAAAATCCCTTTTCTACAGCTGGAAATAATTCCATATCTTCCGGCTTTTGCAGAATCAACCTTTCACCAAATATATCTAGCCATTTATCATCACTTGTGAAGCTGTCCATATCCGTAACAAAAAAAGTAATATCAAAATCCTGAAAATCATCAGGCGGAATATTTGTATTTGTTCTAGATCCTTCCAAAGTAACCATGCGAATGCGTTTGTCTGTTTTTGCAAAATTCAAAACAATATCATAAACTTCCTTTTCTGATCTCATTTTTATCTCCTCCAATTATTGAAATAGGTGTGAAACCATTTTAGGGCTTTCCCGCCTTGATTACCCTTTAGCAAAGACGGGCGGGACTGTCAACGGCGGCGCATGAAATGCGCCGTTCATCTTGACCGTTGACTGGCTCGGCTGGCTTTGCTATTTTCTCGATGAAAAACAATTTATTCGTACTTATTTCCATCATTGTCATAGTAAACCACATGAATGGAATACTCTTTTTCTGGGTTTTTAATTGAGATAATATCCATATCATCTGTGCTGTATCTCAATGTATCTTGCACTTGTCCATTTATTGTATAAGTGATTTCGGCATACTCTGTTTTAGCACCATTAAACCAAATTAAATCATACCATTCTCCGTTTATTGCAACGCCACCAACAATAATCTCATCACTATTTCGGTTTGTTGATGTACTAAATTTGTAATCTCCATTTCCTGTTGGTTCAAAGATGGCAAGTGTAGATTTATTATCTGCACTATATGCTCCACTCACGATATAACCGCCAAGTTCCAGTTCTTTTGCAATAGTCCATTCATTCCCCTTTGAAATTGCGGTGTTCAGTATGCTTTCTCTGCTGGTAATGGTATCTCCTTTGGGAGTTAAACTAAAGAAATATAAAAAAGCGGCAGCAACGCAAATAACAGTCGCTGAAATTATCAGTAACCATTTTTTCATAACCAATACCTCCATATAATCTGATTTATTATTCTCTTACTTCCGTCCTCGCTGTGGCTTTGGATTTTTCAGCAAGTCCGACTTCTGTGCAATCTTTTTCAGCCACTTCTTTTCTTCCTCGGACAGCTTCTTATAATTCAGTTTGAGCCGCTTGCAGATAAACATCATAGCCGCCTGCTCCGGGTCGCTGTCCTCTTTAGCGGTTTCCTCGGCTGCCTGCAAAAAATCTTCCAGTGGGCTATCCTCCGGGACGCTGAAAAAATCGTCCTTGTGGGCTTCCCGCAGGTCGAGGGCTATCTTGTTTATGTCCTGCTGTATCACATAGCGGCAAAAGCTGTCGTCGTCAATATGGGCGGCGATAAGCTGCCTTAACTGCGGGTCAGTCAAGCCGGGATTGTGTTGTTTCATAATCGTTGCACTCACGGCGTCCACAATGGCGTTTGCACTCTGTACCTGTTTTCCCGCCACGCCGTTCACATAGATTTCAAGGTCGGCCATGAGCCGGGGAAAATCCGGGTGGGTCGCCAGTTCACACAAAAGGGAATTGTCCACCCGCCCGCTTTTCAATAGTTCAATCATATCGTCGCTCAAACGCAGGTCTGCAAGATCGGCGTTTGGGTGATTTTTTGTTTGGGAACGGCCCAGCAGATAATCAACAGTCACTTCGTAAAACTTTGCTAACTCAATAAGGGCATAGTGGCTGATGTCTTTGAGATTGTCCCCCTCATAACTGCCTAAAGCAGATTTGGAGAGGTGCGTCTGTTCCGCAAGCTGTTCCAGCGTCAAGCCACGCTCCACACGCAGGTCTTTTAGTCGTTCTTGAATAGTTAGGGCCATACTCTCCCCCCTCTGTCCTCTGTTCTAAAATATCATCCAATCTTACCACGACTTTTTGATTTCTCTTAATAAAGCAACCGTAATATCTTTGGCAATACTTGATGCTTTTGCACAGTTTTTGTCAAAATTATCAACTCCGCTGTGTTTTTCAGTATCGGTCACACACCGAATGGCGATAAACGGTATGTCATTTGCATAGCAGACATGAGCGATACTGGCAGTTTCCATGTCAACCGTCAAGGGAGCAAATTCATCGTTTATTTTTTGCCGGCTCTCATCGGTTATAAACGATTCTCCCGTTACCATACGGCCCCAAACTACCTTTCCAGAAGTTGAAAGCTTGTCAACAGCAGACTTTGACATATCTATCAGCTTTGGGTCTGCCACAAAAAACACAGAATTCATCCACGGATGAAATTCCGTTAAAATGTCTGGCGCTACATCGTGGTAACAAACTTCTGTGGAGATAACTGTATCGAATATTTCAAGTTCTGGCTCCATACCGCCCGCTGTCCCTGAATTGATAATTATATCCACGCAAAATACATCTATCAAAAGCTGAGCGGCTATGGCGGCATTTACTTTGCACACGCCGGAAAACAGGGCGACAACTTCTACACTATCAATCTGTCCAGCATGGAATTTCAGCATAGCTTTTTCCGTTATCTTACAGTTGCTTATCAAGGGCAAAAATGGGGCGAGTTCTTCGTCACCCGCACATAAAATTCCGATTTTCATAGATTATTGTCCTCCTATGGCTTGAAAGCCAATTTTTATGTTTATTTTACCACAATTCCGAGAGCGTGGAAATAGGCAGTTTTCCGGGCGGATCTCCGACTTTATGGATATACGGGACGGACGGTCATTTAGGTGTAGACTTATTTTAGTTCATCGATGAACGGCACCTTGAAAACAGAATGACCGTCCGAAAAGGAATACCCCGGCTGGGGAAGCACTGCAAGGAGCCAGCTTCTGGACACTTTGTCCAGAGGTCACTTCGGGACAAGTTGTCCCGAAGTTGCGGGGAGCGTGCCAACGCCGGAACACGCCGCAGGAATGGGGCAGGAAACCTTTTCGGAGGAACGGCAACGGAAAGCAAAATGGAGGGAACGCATGAGAGATAACCCCCTATAAAGACTTGCCGCCACTGGAACGCAGGCCGGACGGTTCTCTTTACCGCATGACACCGGCGCAGAGGAAACAGGCGGCCAGCCTGATACGCCGGGAGTGCTGTTGTTGTGAGGACGGCAACTGCATTGCCCTTGATGATGGGGACACCTGCACCTGCCCGCAGACGGTTTCTTTCTCGGTCTGCTGTAAGTGGTTCCGCTGGGCGGTCTTGCCGCTGGACGGGACGCTGGAAGCGGGGATTTTCCGGGATAAGGACTTGAAACGCTGTGAGGTCTGCGGCGGCGTGTTCGTCCCAAAATCCAACCGGGCAAAATACTGCCCCGGCTGTGCCGCCAGAGTTCACAGGCGGCAGAAAACAGAAAGTGAACGGAAAAGGAGGTCTGCTGTGGACAGTTAGGAGCGGAAAAAGCCTTGATTTATCAGGCTCCGCAAGCCCCAAACCGGGGCAGGTGGTATAAAGTATCGCCCGCCCCGGAAAACGGGCTTCTAACCGTCCACAAAACGCACTATGACAAATACCATCTATATCCATCAGCCGGAAAAGGCGTTCAGCTTCACCCGGCTCCCGAATTTCCTCTTTGAAGCCCCCACATTCAGGCCCCTGTCCAACGAGGCAAAGGTTCTGTACGCCTTTATCCTGCGCCGGACAGAGTTGTCCCGCAAGAATGGGTGGGCGGATGACTGCGGACGGATTTTCCTGTATTACCCTATCTGCGAAGTGGTTGACCTGCTCCACTGTGGGCGGCAGAAAGCGGTGAACACCCTGCGGGAACTGCAATACGCCGGACTGGTGGAGATCCAGAAGCAGGGCTGTGGAAAACCCAACCGCATTTTCCCAAAATCCTATGAAGCGGTTCCAAACACCGACTTCAAGAAATCCCGTTCTGGTACGCCGGAGGACTGAAAACCGTACCCTTGAAGTACGGAAATCAATCTTGAGAAGTACGAAAACCGGACGGTATATAGAAATACAAAGATTAAAATGATTTATTTATATCCATTCCATTCCTATCGTATCAGAGATAATTCCGGCGGGATTTTCCCTGTGGAAAACCCCGGATAGGAAAGGAATGGGGAAAGGAGCAGAATGGCACAACACGCAATTTTGCGATTTGAGAAGCACAAGGGCAACCCGGCAAGGCCGCTGGAAGCCCATCACGAAAGACAGAAAGAACAATACGCCAGCAACCCCGACATTGACACAAGCCGGAGTAAATACAACTTCCATATCGTCAAGCCGGAGGGACGCTATTACCACTTCATTCAGAGCCGTATCGAGCAGGCCGGATGCCGGACAAGGAAAGACAGCACACGGTTTGTCGATACACTGGTAACTGCCAGCTCGGAGTTTTTCAAGGGGAAATCCCCAAAGGAGATACAGGCGTTTTTCCAGAGGGCGGCGGCTTTCCTCATTGGCCGGGTAGGACGGGAAAATATCGTGTCGGCGGTGGTACACATGGACGAGAAAACGCCCCACCTGCATT
>OGLX01000291.1_pt1 | contig 37899 bp, 39 predicted proteins | sample 1572821 | NCBI WGS metagenome assembly OGLX01 (sample SAMEA2581908, study PRJEB24529) | metagenome | biome: Human gut stool | place: China | collected 2011 | reverse complement strand
ATGCAGTAAAGGCTGTTTTTCGCAGAAAATCAAGGCTTTTGCGTATTCACTTGAGCGTTGCCGTATGATGATTAAAAAACAAGCTATTTTGACAACGCTGTAAGCAAAATTTGACGAGTTTACTCTAAAACAGAGTAACTCATCGGGCTAAAACTAAAAACGGCTTACAGGCGATTTGTGAAAGCCTGTGAGCAAAAACGGAGGTTAATATGAACTACAAAATTACAATGAAAGGTACATCAAATTAAAAGGAGGCAGATATAAAATCATAGACGGCGTGTTGCCTTATGGCAGCAAAGGAAATAAATTCTAAAGCATCAGGCAATAATAGTATTGAAAAATCAAGCGGGAGTGAGCTGAAAATCAATACACAAAACATTGCCGATGATAGAATCAGCACGGAGCTTTGGATGCAACATTTTGCAAACACACTGTTAAATCAAAATGCGATTGATGACAAAACCTACCGCAAGTTGATGGGTAAAATCAGCGTGGAAGTCAATCGCAGATACGGAAAAACAAACTAAAAAGTTCTGTAAAACATTACCAAAACAGGTATCAATCTCCTAATGAACGCAGGGGTGAAATACTGTAAAATAAAGCTGGATAATAGAAATTATTTGTGATATTGTCTGCTTGGAAAGGAGTAAAAAAATGGATATATATTCAACTCGTGAGAGAATAAGAAAAGAAAATATCAACTTTATGAACCTGCCGCTTCGAGTGACATTTTACGCTCGTGTCAGCACGGATTTTAATGTTCAGTTAAATTCGCTTGATAACCAAATAACATATTATACCGATTTCATCAGAAAAAAATCCGAATTGGGAATATGTTGACGGCTATGTTGACGAGGGTATATCGGGCGTATCGACCGCAAAGCGTGAGCGATTCAACGAAATGATTGAGGACGCAAAGGCAGGAATGTTTGACCTGATTGTAACCAAAGAGGTATCGAGATTTGCCCGTAACACGCTGGACAGTATTCGCTTTACCCGTGAACTTTTAGCAAGCGGAGTGGCTGTGTATTTTCAAAATGACAACATAAATACACTTGACGAGGACAGCGAACTGAGGCTGACGATTATGTCATCAATGGCACAGGACGAGTCGAGAAAAATCTCTAATCGTGTGCGATTCGGTCATCAGCAGGCTATCAAAAAAGGCACTGTACTCGGTACGAACAATATGTACGGCTACATCAAAAAAGATGGCAAGCTGATGATTGACGAAACGCAAGCCGACTTTGTGCGAGAACTGTTTGAAATGTACGCCACGGGAAAATTCAGTATGAAGCAAATGGAAAAGCATTTTTACCAAAAAGGAATACGAAATTCAAAAGGCAAAATGCTCTCCCACTCAACGATGAGCAACATCATACGCAACCCGAAATACAAAGGCTACTATGCCGGAAACAAGGTGCGAATTACTGACCTGTTCACCAAAAAGCAAAAGTTTTTGCCCGAGGAAGAGTGGGTTATGTATAAAGATGAAACCGGCGAAACAGTACCTGCAATCGTCAGCGAGGAATTATGGGGCAAGGCAAACGAAGTGCTGTATATGCGAAGTCAGGATGTAATCACGGCACAGCACAAGACGGTGCATCAAAACCTGCTGACAGGCAAACTGATATGTGCGCACTGCGGTAAGCCCTACTATCGCAAGGATGCAGTAAGCAAGGGCGGAGAAAAAATCTCAAAGTGGGTATGCTCGGGCAAGATTAAAAACGGTGCGCCAAGCTGTCCGAGCCGAGCAATTTACGAAAGTGAAATCAAGCCGATTATTGAAGATATTTTCAAATCGGGGCAACAGCATATTGAGGAACTCTCGGCGTGTGTATTGAAGCTTGTGTCCGAAGTCCTTGACACAAACGAAAACAAGGACGAACTGAACAGGCTGAATCAAGAGCTTATCACTCGGCAAAAAATGAAAGCGAAGTTATTGCAATACAATGCTGACGGAAGAATGGACGACAGCGAGTTCATACGAATGACTGCCGACTGCGATAAAGAAATCAAAGACATTGAGAAAAAATTAAACGCCCTGAACAAAACATCAAAAACCGAACGAGAGATGAAAAAAGAACTTGCCGAAATAATAGGGCAGAGAAACAAAACCTTGGGAGCCTTGCTTTCGGGAACATTTGCTGAGATTGTCAGTGATAAAGAAACCCTACTCACTGATGAATCAAAGGAAAGTCTTGAAACAGCATTAACAACTTTAAGCATAAGACTTTATGAGTTTCTTGTAATTCAAAGAAAGGTTTGCAATTTCTTTCCTTGTATAACCCACAACGAATTGTTTGAAGATTATTTAAGCGAACTAATTCCAAAAGCAGTTTTCTGCAAAACGGTTTACACATATATTGACGGACAGGAAAAAAGCTTTCTGTTCTTTGATTATGTAAAGGATTATTACGAATACTTAATGCTATTGTTTTACAACAGAAAAGAAACAGTTTGCGAATGTGAACTTTGCAGTAGATATTTTATTCCAAAGACAAAAAAGAAAACCCTGTACTGCGACAGAGTTTTCAAGGACGGTAAAACCTGCAAGCAAATCGGACCTTTGATGAAGCACAAGAAGCTTGAGGAGAATGATTTGGTTTTGCAGACCTTCAACAAAGAAAAGAACAAAATGTATAAGCGAATGAAACGAGCATATGTGTTTGGTGAAACGCCGAAGGCAATATCACCCGATGAATACACAGCTTAGCTTGACAGAGCAGTCAATGCCAAAAATATGTATCTTAATAATGAGTTGTCCGAATCAGAAGCTTTGGAGATAATTAAAATTGAATAAATAGTTTAGCGGAGCATAAATAAGCTCCGGCTATTCTTTCAGCAATTCCACTGCTAACTTAAATCCTATTTCAATTGCTTGGCACTCAATCAGCGAAGCATATTGCGTAAAGCAATCAACATATTTTCCAAACACAACCAAGTCATCATTCTTTAGGGAGGAAGATAGTGTTTCGTGATGCTTAGCAATTAACTCAATCAACTCTTTCTCTTCATCCGTAATAATCTTATCTTCATTCGGTCTAATGTTGCCATACCATAATTCTGTAGTGTTGTCGTAAATAATCAACTCCCTTGCAGTACCACAACATACCACAAGAGAGCTGATAAGTCCAGATCACAATTGAAATAAAATAGTAATACACAAAATAAATGACGAATGTAAATATTTTCAAAGGTATAGTCCAAAAAAATACTGCATTCGCAATATTTCTGCTGAAAACTGTTGATGATTGTATTTTAGTGTGTTATAATTTCGTCATAGTAATATAAGTATTAATACAATTATTTGAGGTGTATTATGGCTGCAAGTTATAAGAAATTATTCAAACTATTAATTGACCGTGATATGAAAAAGAAGGAACTCGCGGAAAAAGCAGGTATCAGCATTGCTACTATTACTAAGATGGGAAAAGATGGTGCAGTTGTATCAAGTGATGTGCTTGTGAAAATTTGTACTGCTCTTGATTGCACAATGGATGATATTGTAGAAATTGTTAATGACAAACAGTAGAAATGTTTTTTATCAAAGCAAAATAATTCATCATAATAAAATACAATTTAGAAATCTAGTAGAATTTAGAGGTTAATATATAATGATAAGAATCGCAACAGTATTTAGCGGAATAGGAGCTGCTGAACAAGCACTACAACAACTTGGTATAGAACAAGGCATTAAACATAAAATTGTATTTGCTTGTGACAACGGAGAACGATATTTAAAACAATCCTTTGAGGAAATATCGAATATTCTTGACAATTTTTCCAACGAGTATAAAGAGCAAGTTCTTAGATTGCTTTACGATTCAACAGGCAAACCAAATAATGTAAAAAAATCATATTTCGCAAATTATGATATTGATGAATCAAAATGGTATGAAGACATTAGATTTATTGATGGTAAACCTTATAAAGATCAGGTGGATTTATTTGTGGGTGGCAGCCCCTGCCAAAGCTTTTCAACATATGGCCATAAACGTGGTTTAGAAGATACACGTGGAACTTTATTTTACGATTACGCAAGACTTGTAAAAGAAATCCAACCTAAAGCTTTTATATTTGAAAATGTAACTGGATTACTTACACATGACAATGGTAAAACTTGGAGCGTAATCCAAGAAACTTTCAATTCGCTTAACTACGACATCCAAATGAAAGTATTGAATGCTCAGGACTATAACCTTCCTCAATTAAGAAAAAGAGTTTTTGTGGTAGGAATTAATAGAAAGTTACATTGCAAGAAATATGAATTTCCAAAAAAAGTAACGCTTACCCATAAAAGTACAGAATACTTGGAAAAAGAAATTCCAAACAAATATTACTTACCGGAAAAAGGATTTAATTTTGTTACTAAAGTAGAACGCAGTAGAAGACGAGCAAGAGTAAATCAAGATATTATTGGCTGCCAAACGGCTAATCAGCAGTTTAATTGGGTTGGAGATTTTAGAGTTGAAACACCTCAACAGAGACATATTGACGATCCAAGAATATTTGTTGGAGAGTATGAAGGAAAGCCTGCCGTGGCTAGGAAAATGATGCCAAGAGAACTTCTTAGGCTTATGGGATTTTCAGATAGCTTTAGAATTGTAGTTGATGATAACGTTATGTGGAGACAAACAGGTAATTCTATAGCTGTACCAGTAATAAAAGCAGTAATTGAAGAAATTATTAAAATATTAAATACTTGAAATAAAAGGAGCTAAATCGTCTATGGGAACATACAAAGAATCTTTTATAAATTTGGTTAACGAATATAAAGAAAAAAACCAATTAGAATATAAATTTTATGATTTTAGTAATAAAACCTTTAAAGAAAATGCCCAATCAAGAATTTGTCATATTTCTCTAAAAAACGAATATCATTACAATAAAGATGCTATCGTTATGATATTTACAATAGGAGATAATGTAGGAAGAACAGTAATTCAAAGCGAAGGAGCAAAAACCCCAAATCCAAGTTCAACATATCCCCAAAAAATAGAAGCATTGCATTTGGCTAAAGAAAATGGTTGGAAATATATTGCTCTTGCAATATCTCCGGAAAACTTTCCAAATGAGACTATAAGGAATTATGTTGTTTCGATTGAATCAACTACATATGCAAAAGCAACAGTCTGTGTTTTAGATGATTGCATTAAACATATTGAAGATAATAACTATCCTGATTTTTATCGTTGCAGGCAAAAAGCGAATAATATTGAATACACATTGTCATTTATTAAAAAAAATAAATTCATTGAATATTTGAGTTTATTTGACAATCGATTTGAAGTGGAACAGGCTGATGATCCTAAAGAACAATCAAACATTTTTGAAGGATTTTCAACATGGCTTACTTCACATAATAATCCTGACTATACAGGAAAAGAAAAGTATGCTGGATACTCTCGTGCATTAGAGCGATTATTAAAATTTATGGAAGAAAAAGGTTTAATCAATGATTCAAACCTTAATGATAAGAATATTGAGAAGTATAAAAATATTGTTGATATTTACGACTCATCGGAAGAGGCTAAGGATTTTGATCAAAAATATCTTTCTTCTAAAGCGGGCATAGCTGCATTAAAAAAATACATCAAATATATTGAATATTTAGAATCGCCCGAAACAAAATTTGAGAAAAATAGTTTCAATTATGATGTTACCAAGGGATACTCTATCAATAAAATACTATTCGGTATTCCTGGATGTGGTAAATCATACCACATAGATCACGATATTTTAGGAAAAGATAAAAAAGCTAAAGAATATTGTGGAAACTATGAAAAAGAAAATATAATTCGTACAACATTCTACCAAGACTATTCAAATACTGATTTTATTGGACAAATCCTACCTAAAGTCACAAAAAATGAAAACGGAGATAGTGTTGTTGAATATTCTTTTAATCCTGGTCCGTTTACCCTTGCGTTAATTCAAGCAATCAAGAATCCTACTAAAAAAGTTGCTCTTGTAATTGAAGAAATAAATCGTGGTAATGCTCCTGCAATCTTTGGAGATATTTTTCAATTACTCGATAGAGATGATGACAGTGTAAGCCAATATGGTATTGTAAATGTAGGTATTATTGATTATCTTAACAGCCTTGATTTTGATGTTGATGGCGAAAAAATAAAATACATATTTAATGAGATAAAAATTCCCGGAAATATGGATATTTTTGCCACAATGAATACAAGTGACCAAAATGTTTATACATTGGATACTGCATTTACTCGTCGTTGGGCAAAGGAGCGCATTCCTAACGATTTTGGCGATAATGAAGAAATCAAAAATAAAGCAGTTCCTGGAATGAGCGAATATACTTGGAGCGAATTTGTAGAAAGTATTAATTCATATATTGATGATCATTTGGATGATTTACAAATCAATGAAGATAAAAAAATCGGTGCATTCTTTGTTGGCTTAACCACTTTGGATAATGTTGATGAATTTGCATATAAAGTATTGGATTACCTTTGGGGCGATGTTTCAAAGCTTGATCATAATGTTATTTTCAACAACTATAAAACCTTTGAATCACTTATAAAAGATTATAAGAGCAAAGGCGTAAAAGTATTTAGACCAAATATCTTTGAAGAAAAAGTAGCTGCTCATCCACAAGAAGAGGAAGAAAATGAATAATGATAAAAAAATAATTTGTCATCCTGTTACAAATAAGGAGAACGATAGTTTTATCGGAATTCGTATAAAAAATGAAGAAATACATTTTTACCATCCCGAATCATATGATTTAGCTCCTAAAGATAATCTACGAGAGTTTAGAAATGATATTATTAATATTATCCGTTCTATCTCATTGGCAAAAAGTAAATCTTCTGTTAATGACTTTGTCGACAACGGCACTTCAAAAAATGAAAGCTTTGCGTTAATGTCATATTTGTGGATTATTAGAGATTATTTCACTAATGGCTATTATCGTAATAGTGAAAAGCTTTATAAAACTAATGCAAAAGGCAAAGTTAATTGGAAGAAAACATTAGAAACACAGCCTATTATTTCAAAGGGCAATGTCATTTATAACAATATTGTGACTGAAGTTAGAAATGATTGTGATGATGTGGTAACTGATGCACATAAATACTGCGTTTTCGACTCCGTTAGAAAAATCGGTTGGTTATTTGGTATTAGTGAAAAAAGCGTATATGTTCCTAAAACAACAACTGCTATTATAAAAAAATACATTAGAGCCATAAAAACCGAGTTAACAAGAACATTTGATGACACAAAGAAATTACGTTTAACCCATATGTTAAAAGTGCTTTCTGGAGTAGATGATTCTGATAGAGCAAAGGAAATTGTCTACGGTGTTGATAAGTATCATTATGTATTTGAGCGCATGGTAGATTGTGTTTTTAGCAATATAACAGATATTAAAAAGTACAATCCAAATGCTAAATGGTATTTAAAGAAAAATAATTATTCCCCAAAAGATGCCTCGTCATTAAGACCAGATACGATTCGCATTGAACCATTATCAAAAGAAACGACCGGTGATGAAAAGGTTGCTTACATATTAGATGCAAAGTATTATCGATTTGGTATGACAAAAAATGAAAATGATTTGCCCGAAACGACATCAATTCAAAAGCAAATAACTTACGGGGATAACATTATCTGCAATTTAAAAAAGAAAGAAAATATCCAAGAGGTTTATAGTGCTTTTATCTTGCCTTATAACAAAAACAATAATGATTTCGATTTCAAGGATAATCTTGAATATATTGGATATTCCAAGGCAGATTGGAGAAATGATAAACTATCTTATGTTAAAATTTATGCCTTCTTGATTGATATGAAGCATTTAATTACTACTTGGTCACAAGGCAACTGTGCTGAAGATATTTCAAAACTGATAGATGAAATAGGAAAAGCGGCAAAAAATGGAAGTATGTAGTTTATTTAGTGGAATAGGTGGTATCGATCTCGGTTTTCAACAAGCCGGGTTTGATATCGTATGGGCAAATGAATTTGATAAAGATGCTGCAATTACATATCGCCATAATTTCTGCTCAAAATATTTAGTCGAAAAGGATATTCGAAAAGTTGAAATAACAGAAATTCCGGATTTTGATATTCTTGTTGCAGGATTCCCATGTCAGCCATTCTCTATAATGGGTTTTCGCAAGGGCTTTAATGACCCTCGTGGCAATTTGTTTTTTGAGATTGCTCGTATTGCTGAATCAAAAAAGCCCAAGGTAATATTCCTTGAAAATGTTGCAAATCTATTAGAGCATGATGACGGAAAATCATTTTTGACAGTTTATAATGCTTTAGCTCCACAAGGGTATAGCATAAGATATCAGCTAATGGATTCTCTTGAATATGGTAATGTGCCTCAGCGCAGAACACGAATATTCATTGTTGCTTTTAAAGATTTAGAAGCTTGTGAACGTTTTAAATTTCCTAATAAAGTTGAGCTTACAACTAAACTAAATGATATTTTAGTTCGTGAAGTTAAACACGATGATATTTATTACTATAACAAAAGTAGTTTTTATTATGATGAGTTAAGAAGAATAGTGACAGATAAGCGAGCACTATACAAAATATATGATTCGGGAGTGTCGCGAAAAGCACACTATATCTGCCCTACATTAACGGCAAACATGGGGACATATCCGGACAGAGTACCAATCATATTGGATGATTATGGAATTCGTAAAATAACTCCGTATGAATGCCTTGCGTTGCAAGGATTCCCAAAAGATTTTCGTTTTCCTAAAATACCACTTAACAGTGCATATAAACAATGTGGTAATAGTGTCGTTGTACCGGTTATAAGAAGAATAGCAGAAAATATTGCTGAGGTATTAAAAACTGTTGATTAATTAATATAAAACTTCTTTCAACTAGTTATAATGATGTTAATTGTACTAAATATATAACCATTTATCTTATGCGCAATTGTGTTTTCAAGAAACGAATAAATTGAATTAATAATAATTGCATTGATTTTTCTTTATTGCAAACTTGTTATTTCATCTTTGTTTATCTTATTGAACATTTTCTTAAAGAAGCAATAATCATCATATTCCTCATAATGATTATAATCATTATCAAATGCACCAACTTCGTATAAATACTCTATTAGTTTTCGTGTAAAGAAATCAGAAGTCAAAACAATAAAATGATGATTTTCAATATGATGTAATAATCTAAATAAGTCTTCTTGTAACTCAACTTCACTGTCGAGTTCTCTTCTGCCAAATTTTTTGATGCAAGAACTGCCAATCGAAAAAAGAAGATTTCCATTATGCCTATTTTGAATAGTGTGTAAATACCTAATGTTTTCTTTACCACATACGCAGTATGAGGATGCAGTATCATCTTCTTCACAATCAAGGAAATCCCATTCTAATACAGCATCTTCCCAATTATCTGCCTCTGATTTTTCTATAACAGCGTAAACAAGATTTTTTACATATTTGTTTTCCATTATTACAACCTCCTTTAGACCTATGGATTACTACAGTTGCCTTTTTTTCTTTGTTTTTAGGAAAGTTCTCTTTGTAATGTACTTTTAATAATGCTATACATGCAGGTGTTATAGCTATAATGATATCCCTAATCATTATCATTAGTTCTTTTGTTTGTTCATTAACTATTTGCATAATAATGAACACAACAAATAACGAGATTAAAGACATATACACTATTGCAAAATATCCGCAAACTACATCTCCATTTTTTGCGTAATCATACCATAATGATCTTAAAAAAGCCACACTACTTTTATAAGCAAAAACATAAGTTAGTATTAACAAAATAATTATTAACACTGTAAGAAATAACAGAATTATATAATTATTAGTTTTAATATTGCGAACAACAGTGTATAATATTCCCAAAATGACAGAAAGCGCCAAATGTATTTTTTCGTAATTAGTGAGCTTTGAAAATATATTATTTTTCACTTATTTCCTCCTTTATCAACGATATATGTTTTAATGGCTTATTTGATAAATTTAATTTGTTATAAGCTTTATCAAAACGCTCAATATCGCTTTGAGATAAAGAGATATAACATAAAGTTTCATTGCTATAATCAAAATTAGTCAAAGTCTTTTCAACAGGCGAGTTAAATGTAAACCTAAAATCTACATTTGATTTAGCAGAAGAACTTCCTTTCCACAATCTATTAACTAAAACTGAAGCAAATTTTTTACCGACAAATTTTCCTTTGACATAGAATAATTGATTGCCAAATCTTTGCAAGCAGGAATCCAATATTTCTAAGCGTGCAAAAACAGATTCTTTAGTTGTATTATCCATATTATAAAATTCCGTTTCATTTTCAAGAAAACTAATTACACTTTGAACATTATCGTCCAAAATAAGTTCTAGTTTGCTGATGAATTCTTTGTTTTCTTGAATAGCTTCATCGGATTCTTTTTCTCTTTCTGATGTATAGAAACTTATGATTTCTGGATGTTCATCTAATAATTCATCTGTTAGATTTTTCTTTTCTTCTTTTGACAAACGATCGTCTAACATTTTTGATAAGTACTCATTAACATGATCTCTTAATCTACTATCAGGAATTCTTACAGATGAATATGTTATAAACCTTAATAGATCATTTCTGCTTAAAAAATCGTCATTTTCTACAATGATGTCTGTAGGTGTAAGGATAATAAAATCATTATTGTATGAAGGCAAATAATACTCTTTATCACACCATTCTTCTTTTTCAAAGTCAAAATACGCTTTTTTAATTAAGAAGCTATTACATAAGGATTCATCGATGTAATTCTTAGCAAACTTTTCAGTTAAATCTAAGAAAAATGGAAGTATCAACTTAGTTGTAAAATCACTTACGCTATCTTTTCCAAAGCCCTCTTCAAAAATAATCAATTCTTCGAAGTGAGAAAAGTTTTCGTCCTCAATATAAGACAAATGCTTTTTTAGATTTATGTAGAATTTATCTGCAAAGTCTTTATTTAGACCTCGGCCTGAATTTCCATATTCTGAAAATCCAAACCAATTTTGTTTGGGTTCTTTAAAATAAAAATACTTCTTTTTCAAAGACTTTTCATCTTCATTTGTTTTTACTTTTTTACACAAAAATAATAAGTATTTCATAATTTGCTCGTGGGCATTTTGATACTCAAACTTATTACTTATATACAATAAAAAAGGATCAATAAATACAGGAGTATCTGATACGATTGAAATATCATAAATGTCGTTTTCATCCATAACATTTTTACTTATTTTGAAATAATCTGAAAATTTATAGTTCATAAATTTTACCTTCCTTTAAGAATATAGTTTTTGTTTTTTGAGATTGACATTTTCGCAATCATATATAATCTCACCTCGTATAATAAAGTAGTAGTTATTAAAGTCCCTCTCCAAGGACAAATATGCTACACTGAATAAGATGCTATGGATTGGTATTGATCACCTACCGCAAGACGTTTTTTGGAGGCTCGAGCCACAGCTCTTTACAGTATTGTTAATCAGTTAGATACCAACTGACGGTTTATTTAGAACGAGGTTACAAGAGTAAAGTGTTCTGTGGATTCAGCATCAAAATGTTGCTGTTTCTCACGCTGCTAAAAAAAATAGTTCGCCTTATTTTTGCTTTAGAAAAATAAGGACAACCTTACAAAACTTAAATTAAACTTTATTAATCTTTTTTGATTCAGCATTTGATACGCTTTATTTCTTATACCCTATTTTACTGTCTTACTCGCTACAACATCTTTTTATTTTTAGACTTGACTTTTAATAGTTAGTCTCCTAAAAAGAGTAATAATAAAAGAGGACATGAATAACCATGTCCTCTAAGTTATACAAATTTTAATAATGATAGATAATTTCCGTCAGATAACTTTTTTGTTTCAACGAAACACTGTGAAAAATAACAATTTGGAAACCAAGTATCAAGATTTTTTAGCTCATATACATTTTCTCCATATTCATATAAAATTTTGTGCAATAATGGATGTGTTTTGTAAAATAACCCCCAAGTAAAAAATGAAGAAAAGGCTTTATCTTTGTTATAAATCATTACCCAAGAATCATCCATGTTTTTTAATAGTGCTATACTAGCTACAGAGTAGGAAACATCAAATCTATTTGAAACACTAATAATGCTTTCGCAAGTTACATCCTTATCATGCACATACTCTTTGATATATTTAGATGGCACAAGTAATTCCGAGGCAAAAGCGTTTGCGTCTCGTTCTATCTCTCTTATGTAGAAATTCTTTTTATCACAATATTGATCGCCATGCTCTAACACTAAATGGCCAATTTCATGTGCAAGCGTAAATCTCTTTCTTTTCTCATAATCGATATTGTTGTTTAACAAAATAATTCGTTTGATACCTTTTGTTTTGCAAGCGCCCAATACTTTTTCATTTAATGAACGTTCAACTACTTTGATATTTAGATCTTCAGTCAATCCGTATAAATCTATTTTTTCATTATAATTAACATTAAATTTTCTTCTAATATCAAAAGCTTTAAATTCACTGCTAGTCATCGTCAAACAACTCATCAAATATTCTGTCCATTTCTTTAATCTCGTCATCTACTAATTCTTCTGAACGAAAATTAGCTACTTGTTTTAATTGTATATTTTCTTTCATATACGAATCAATTTTCTCGAAGAATTTGTTGAATTTTTTTGTTTCGTTATATGAAAAAAGTACTTTTATAATCTCTATTTCTTCTAAAAAAGATTTATAATCACTTTCTGAAAGCTGAGATTTGAAGTCATTTAAATCAATTATCTCCTCATCAATTATCTTATCTGTATAAATATCAATTGCATAGTCTAATGTCATATTTTTCCCTCCAAACATTTGCCTTCACTATATATATGAAAATAAGTTGCAAAAGCGGTCGAAATTTTTTAATTTTTTAGATTTTCTTTTAATTTGATAATAGCTCTTCTATACAAACTTCTTGTTGCTTCTAGGTTTTGATTAGTCATTTTTGCTATATCTACATTTTTTAATTTTCTAAAAATTCTTAGAGTTATTATATCTCGATAGTCTTTCGGTAATCTTTCAAAAGCCGATTTGATCATTTTGTAATCATAATCTTTAATTATTATCTCCAAAGGATTTCTTCCTTCTAAAGAAGTATCGCTAATAAAATCTATAAAAGTCAAATCATCATCATTGAAAGATTGTTCTAAATGTATAATCCCTTTATCTTTTTGCTTTTCTGTACATTTCTCTTTAATGATATTTTTAGCAAAACCAATAACAAAAGAGGAAAACTTTGTTCCTTTTTTCAAGTCGTATCTTTTATCAATCGCTCTGCAAAACGCTTCTGATACAATTTCTTCTTTGTCTTGGTTCGTCAACATTCTTATTTCTTTTGTTTTGCTGTAAACATATCTTTCAACAATCGGAAACGCATTTGCAAACAATTGTTCGCCCGCATTTTTATCTCCAGATATGTATCTGTCAAATAACGCATAATCACTGCAAAAATTTATAACATTTACCATAATAATTCCTTTCTTGTAATATTATACCATATATTTATAAAGATTGCTATTACTTTTATATCCTTAAATATATAAGTGTTTAAAATAGCAAAAACCAACAAAAAATTTTAGTTTTTTCACCGTTCGACAAATTTTGATAGACTATATTGTACTACATCTATTGAAAGGAGGCGGGCTGATGAGTTATCATAAACTATTAACGCAGGTCGCAAAGGAGCATAATACAACCCTATGAAAAAAGACCAAATTCCTGTCATCTTTCGACAATTTTTGGTGTTCCGTACACAACTGTTAAATCCAACGTTTATAATCAAAGCAAAAACCCAAGCATAACCACAATTAAGAAAATCTGTGACGGTTTGGATATAACAATAACCGATTTCTTTGATACAGAAACCTTTAGAAATCTTGAACAGGAAATCAAATGATTTAAGCCGACTTTTTTAAGCCGGCTTTTTCTATTTTACAATATAGTTTTCTGCACCTGACAGATAGGCGGAATGGTCTATTCTTATTAACTTGTCATTATCGAAATAGTCAGGATGATGAAATGCGATATGCCCGATAGAGCCGACAAAATTTAATGTAAAATCTTTGTTTAAGGCATAAATATCATCGTAGGCTCGTCTTCTTGTAGGCTTCACTCCGCCAGCAAACATAAAGCCTTCATCCCCAGCATTCTTTAAGAATAGCCTTCTGATGTTTTTGCTTGGCACATAAACATACACTCTGCCGTCAAGGTTTAATAAATTTGCGATTGTTCTCATAATAACACTCCTAAAAATATATTCCAAAAGAGTGCAAAAGAAAACTCCCATCGTTATGATGGGAGCAGAGAAAGGAGTGTAAAAAAAACAAATACAACGCCCATCATACAAGCATTAGCACCTTACAAACGCAGGTTGCTGTGTGGTCAACGGGCTTGTCCCTCGCACACTCTTTATGGTGTTTTCATTATATCGTTAAGTTTTCATATCGTCAATAAGACGAAAAACAAAGGGATATTTTTTGTACTTTGTTATTATAATAGCTATATTATTCGCTTGTTATATAATGACTCAACATCCAGTCTACCCACTTGTTTTGCTTTAAAAATCCGCCGGCTATTTTATGGCCATATTTATCGGGACGAGTGTATTTTATATCTGCATTATATTTTTTCAGTTCATTATAAAAACTATCGTCGCTATCAATATTAACAACATTATCGTTACTTGAATGTACCATCCAAATCGGCACTTTTGCTGCCCTTTTAAAATCAATTTCATCAAAATTTTTGTAGCCATAATAGCAACCCATTAGTTCAACGGCACAAGCTACCATATCTGAATGATTTACAAGCATATTCCATACACATCCGCCGCCAAAAGAACAACCGTAAATGTAAATTCTGTTTTTATCAATGTCAAATTCATCAATTAGTTTATTTATCAATTCAGTGCAGACTTCAATATAGTTTTCTCTTGCTTCCTCTTCGCAGGTGGTATTATACCTAACATATTGCGGAACGAGAATATTGCAGTCGGCTTTCAACAATTTACTCGTTTGACCGATAGTAAGGTGTTCAAAAAAGGAAAACAAATTATTATGTCCAATCGTTCCGCCACCACCGAAATATATAACTAACGGTTGATTGCTGTTTTTGGATTTTTTGAAACGAAAAGGAACAACACGATTATAACGCTTGCAGGGAAAGACATATTTATTATAACCGATAATTCCAAATCCTGTTTTATGTATCTTATCTGCTTGGTAAGTGTTAAAAATGTTTTGGCTGTAATCAATATCGCTTTTGAGCTTTTTTGCAAATGAAACTTGATTTTTCATTATTTTTCTCTTGCTGAACTTTGCTTTTTGAAGCCTATTACAGCTGTTAAAAGAAACGCAGTATAAATATCCGTCTGAACCTAAAGCAGTTATCTCTTCTGTGTGTATTTCATTATTTAGCGCTTTAAAAAAATCTTTATAATTATTATCATTAAAGGAAATCTCTACAACAGGGAATTTTTTAACCGTGTAGTATTGTGTTATATAATCCTTAATGCAATCAAAGCTACATAAAGAATTTTCAACTGTATAAAAATAATATTCCATATAATGTATCCTTTGAATTATTGTATCGATTTTACAATGATAATATCTCTGCTCTTTTCTTCTTTGTAAGCTTGTTAAGAATTTCGGTGTAGGATTTATCCAATAATTCCTTAACAACATTATCGGGAACATTGCCGTCGGCTTTTATGGAATTCCAATGGGTTTTATTCATATAGTAGCCGGGAATAATGTCCTCGTAGCTGTTTCTGAAAAATTCACCGTCAACAGGATTTAACTTTAATGTGATATATACAGGATTGTTGCTATCATCAAGACAAACTGCAACAAACATCTTGTCATCAACCTTGTATCTTATCCAATTCCAATCGGCCTGAAAATCCTTTGTAACACCTTTTTTACCAAGTAAAAAATCATCTATCCAATCATATTTCATACTATAAACACCTTAAATTTTTACAATTCTTCTGTCTTAAATGTTGTGTAGCCTTCGTAGTAGTAGCTATGGTCGATGCCTTTCATATACACCTCACGGCTATTGATGTCATCAGTCAATGCGTTATTTCAATATCTCTAATCGGACTGCGCTCCATAGCAAGCAGATAATCCTCCTTATCCACCTTGCTCCAATCAACAACCCTGCCGATTTCATTCTTTAAGATATGGTCGAGCCAAATACGAGTGCTACGCCCGTTTCCTTCTCTGAAAGGGTGGGCAACATTCATTTCAACATATTTTTCAATTATCTAATCAAAGCTCGACTGTGGCATTTTATCAACATTTTCAAGTGCTGACTCAAGGTATATTAACGGTGCAAAACGGAAATTACCCTTTGCAATATTGACTGTTCTTAGTTCACCTGCAAAGGCATATATGTCCTCAAACAGATATTTATGGATTGTCTGCAATGTAGAAAACTTGCCTGCAGGTAGATCATCTAAAACTCTTTTTTCAAATAGCTCCACAGCCTTTTTCTTGCTGAGTCGTTCTTCCTCATGGGCAAGTTCGGCAGAGCTTGCAAGTCCTAATTTATTTTCAAGTGCCATATAGCACCTCCAACTTATATTTCAATATCAACGATTAATTTTATTCTCTATATACATCATAATGCCATATTCCAATGATCAGAAAATTCTTTTATTGTTCTATAACGATTTCTTTTCTCAGGACTTATTGCTTTTATTAAAACATCATAACTCTCACGATTAAGAACCCAATTTTCTTTTTTCCTGTCGCTATCTGTAAAAAGTGAAAATGCCATTTGACCTAATGTATAAACATTTGTAGTTTCATCAAGTTGAGCACCTAATACTTTTTCTTCCGGTGACAAAAACCTGTCGCTTCCAAACATTTTTCCCATATCGTTTTTTGTGGGTAGTTTTCTAAAATAATCAATATCACATATCGTTGTTTTTTCAGTTATAGTATCATACATAATACTGCCATCATAAAAATCAATAGCAATATAACCTTGATTGATAATGCTTTCAACAAAATTAGTTATATCACTAAATATTTTTAATTTAGTTTTGATGGGTAACGCCATAATTTCTTTATGGGAATCATACATTCTACCCATACATTTACCGTCTGCCCATCTAAAAATCATTGCAAAGCCATTGCTTATTTCAAATGAATCAATATATTCAATTAGGCATTTGTGATGTATTGTTTGATAAAGAGGAACAGTTGATTTAAGTGTGTTTATTGCATCAATCGGTTCACCTGAATATTCGGATGTCGGTGCTCCTGCAAATTTAATAAATAGTTTTTCGTTACCGTTATTAACCCCAAAACATATATTACCGCTATCTTGGTCGTCGAACACTTTGAACACCTTTCCGAATTTATGTAAAAACGAAAAATCAAAATATTCTTTCATTTTGAATTTTATATTATCTATTTCCTGATATACCATTATTACCAACTTTCAAAAATAATGCTTAATTTATACTATAATAATAGCACATTTTGGCGTTATTATCAATCATTCAATAGTTTATTCAGCGAATCAATGATGGCTTTGTCGTTTAGTTGATTCATAAGCTTCATTAATCCAAATTCTTAAAATATTTTTCAGTTGCTTTCTTGCCGGCTTTGAAGCCCTTTAGGATAAAGCCGTGGTCGCCGTGAACCTCAATCAGTTCGCAATCATCGTATCTCTCATTCGCTTTTCTTGAATATTCAATCTTAACGAGCTTGTCCTCAATTCCGTGAATAATCAAAACAGGCTTTTTGAAGGTGCAAATCTGCTCATAAGGGTCAAGAATTCTTGCCTCATCAACATACTTTTTGCCGAGCTTGACAAAAACACCGTAAAAGCTGTCAGGCACATTGTTTGGATCGATCTTTGTTCCGATTACACATCCGCGTCTTGAATCATCGGGAATACAAAGGGCAGGATAATACATAATCAGCCTCTCGATTTCGTCCTCTTTTTCGGCAGCTACTAACGAGCAGACAAGTCCACCTTGACTGCAACCGCAAAGGGTTATGTGATTGTTGTCAACAAAATCAAGAGCTTTGGCATATTCAAGCACATCAAGTAGATTTTTCTTTTGAGTCTGTATGCTCATATTTACACTTTTGCCACCGGAAATTCCACTGCCGGACATACAAAAATCAAACATAATTACGGCATATCCTGAATCTGTAAATGCCTTTGCATAAGGCGAGGTAATCAGCATATTGCTTGCAAAGCCATGGCATAAAATGACCGTCTTTTTAGGCACTTTTGCATCACAGTTAAGCATTATTCCTCTTAATGTATTTCCTGCACTTGTAATCTTGAATGGTTTAATTTTCATATATTTCATCCTTTCGTAGTTTCAATCAATAATTATATTAAGCTGTTTAGCAATGCTTCGCAACCGGCATAGATGTCCTTGTAGCACCTGTCGAAATCACGGGTATACCAAGGGTCCGAAACATCTGCGCTACTGCCTGTGTATTCCATCAGCTTATGGATTTTGCCCCGCTTATCTCCGCCGAGAATACGAGTCATATTGCGGATGTTGGCACTGTCCATACCGATGAATAAATCGTATTTATCGTAATCGCTCGCTTTAAGCTGAACGGCTCTTTTACCGCTCGGGTCAATGCCGTGACCTTCAAGAACAGCCTTTGCAGGCGGATAAACCGGATTACCCACACCATTCCATATTTCTTCTGTACTGGTAGCAGAGGATGCAATTACAAAATCCTTTTCCAAGCATCTGTGCCTAACCATATCTTTTAACACAAATTCAGCCATCGGCGAACGGCAAATGTTGCCGTGGCACACAAACATAATCTTAATCATAACTATATGATATTTTATTAGCGAATTTTTGTCAATAAAAATGATACAATAACAATGCTTCTATCATAAACCTATATTTAATTAAATTTGTATTGACAATAATATTTTTTCTGATATTTGTATTGACAATAATAATTTTTCTGATATAATGAAATGATTTAGTAAGCAGACTAAATGGTAGGATAGGGGAACTATATCGGAGGTATTATTATGTCACACAATTTTCAATACATATCAAAGCATGATGAAAAAGTAGTATCTGCTTACAATAATCTTATTAAAATACTTAAGAACGTTCAAAATGAGGTAAGAGACAAATTCACATTTCAATATAAAATTGTAGGCAGCTACTCTCGCAATATGATAACCTATGATTCTAAATCAAATATTGGTTTTGATTTGGATGTGAACATATATCCGAATGATGATTTCAATGAATATTTCCCTCAAGAAATCAAAACCACTCTTATTAAGGCTTTTAGAAAATATTTAAAAAAATACAAATATTCTAAAATCGAAAACTCAACAAGAGTTATAACCATTAAAGTTAATGATACAAAAAATGCCAGAATCATTCATAGTGTAGACTTCGCGATTGTAAATGACTATGAAGATGAAGAAGGATACCAATGCCAGGAATACATAAGATTTAATAAAAAACATAATTCTTACACTTGGGAAGAGCAAGATGACGGTTTTTATATGCTTGACGAAAAAATTGAATGGATTAAAGACGAAGATTTATGGCCAGAATTGAGAGAAATGTATTTAAAGAGAAAGAATAGTAATAATGATATAAATAAAAAGTCGAGATCATTATTTGCTGAGTCAGTAAACAATATATGTGATGAGTATGGATATTTTGAATAAGTGCAATTGAAAATTGCTTTTGAACTATCGGTCATTATTTTCTACAAGATTGGTGACGAGGTGAAGGCTTAAGGCTTGTTACGGATAAACTTGACAGTAAAAACTACTATGCGTTCAATCCTTCTTTTGATAAATGATAAAAAACAAAAAGGCAACGAATAAAATTCGTTGCCTTTTTTGTTATTCATCTGATTTTTCCTGTGCCTTAATATCGGCTGAAGATAAGTTATAAATATAGTCAATAAGTTTGTCCTTATTTTTTTCTGTATTGATTTTAATAACACTGTTGCCCCAAATAGTTGCATAATCCCAAGTTCCGTCAAAAGGAACGCTTGTTTGGTGAATATTAAATACGCAAGTACCTGCTTTTGACACAAGCCCCATAAGTTCACCCTTTGATAAATCAGTTTCAATATACGGTGCACTGTTATATGCCATTTTATAAAGTTTAAAAGGATTTGTGAGTGCTTTTTTAAGTATCGCACTCATAACCGTACGCTGCCTTTGAGTTCTGACGAAATCGGTATCAATCTTCCTTATTCTGCAATAAGCAAGTGCTTGTTCGCCCGTAAGTTTATTATTACCGGATTCAAGTGTAACATCGCCATATCTTTTCGGATGATTTGTAACTTCTTTAGCTTCTTTTTCGGTAACATCAATTTTAACACCGCCAAGGCTGTCCACCAGCACCTTAAACATTTCAAAATCGGTTACCACATATCCTTCAATATCTATACCGAAATTATATTCAATAGTTTCAACTACATTTTTATATCCCCCGTCAGAGCATGCCGCATTGAGCCTTTGCTCATGCCCGAGTGACGGAATATACACCCAAGTATCACGAAGAAACGACACGAGCTTTATAGAATGATGCTTTGAATCAACGCTTACAATCATCATAGTATCACTTCGTGTTTGCTCGGCATTTTCACCATTTCTGGCATCAACGCCTAAAAGAAGAATATTTTTAACCGACGAATCATTTTTCAAATCGCTTGCGGTAACATACTTATCTTCTTTTTTCTCATCATAATTAACTCTTGCAAGAACCGGAAATACCGAGCCTACTATAATAAGAACAAGCACCAAAATAACTGCCAAAACAGCCTTTGCTTTCTTGCCCTTTTTACTGCTGTGCCTTTTGTTTTTACCGGGTTTGTTGTCAAAATGATGATTAGGTCTGCTGCTATTTAACTTTGCAAAATTACCCTTTAAAGCTTTTGAATGACTGCCGCTTCTGCTGAAATCATCAATAGTTTCACTCTTAAAGGTGACATCGCCTTTATCATCAAGCTGATAATTCTCATAATTTGAGTTTTTTCGCTGATTATCAACTACAACATCGTCTCTTTTTTTAGAATTAAAATTAAGGTCAACATCCATAGGTGAATAATTATAATAATCTTCATCTTTAGGAACTGTTCTGTCTATATCTTCCCTGCTTCTATTTTTAGGGTCAAAATCTTCATTTTCAAAGCGTGGCATACAATCGCCTCCAATTCTACTAAAGAATATACTACATATTTAAAACTATTTCAACTACCATTTTATAAAATATATTGACATGAATAATAAATTACCTTAAAATAGAAGAAGCGAGTTGACTTGGCAATTGCGTGCCGAATTATCGGTATGAGGAAAGTCCGAGCAGTACAGAGCAGAATAACGGCTAACGGCCGCCGAGGGTGACCTTAGGGAAAGTGCAACAGAGATATACCGCCTGTTATATTTAGCAGGTAAGGGTGGAAAGGCGAGGTAAGAGCTCACCGAGGGGGTGGAAACATTCCCTGCCATGTAAACCCTATTCACTGCAACATCGACTGAAGGGTTGTTTGCTCGACACATAACTTCGAAGGATGGCTTGATTGCAAGAGTAATTTTGCAACTAGATAGATAATTGCCCACGACAGAACTCGGCTTACTGTCAACTCGCCCATTTTATTTTAAGAGGGTAAAAATAATATGCTTGTAAACATGAGTAAGCTTTTAGCAGATGCACAAAAAGGCAACTACGCTGTTGGCTCATTTTCAGTAGCAAATATGGAAATGGTGCTTGGCGTACTGAAAGCAAGTGAGGAACTTAATGCGCCTGTTATTTTGCAAATAGCGGAAGTCAGGCTCAAACAAAGTCCGCTTGAACTTATAGGGCCGCTTATGGTAGCAAGTGCCAAATATGCCAAAACACCTGTTGCAGTTCATTTTGACCACGGCAAAACCATTGAAAAAATCAGCCAAGCACTTGAACTTGGCTTTACATCTGTTATGTTTGACGGTTCACACTTGGAGCTTGACGAAAACATTAAAGTTACAAAAGAAGTTATAAAACTTGCTAAAAAATACGGTGCGGATGTTGAAGCAGAAATAGGCTGCGTGGGCGGTTCTGAAGACGGAAGCGAAGACATTGCCATTAACTGCACAAAACCTGAAGACGCAGTTAAATTTGAAAAAGAAACAGGTGTTGATGCACTTGCAATTGCAATAGGCAATGCACACGGAAATTACAAAAGCACACCCAAGCTCAGATTTGATATACTGGAAGAAGTTGAAAAAAACACAAAATTACCGCTTGTTTTGCACGGCGGCACAGGAATTACACCTGATGATTTTGTACGCTGTGCGCATACCGGTATTAAAAAAATAAATATTGCAACTGCTACTTTTGACAGTGTTGAGCATACAGTTAAATCTGCCTATGAAAAAGGTGAAATAAGCGGATACTATGATTTGCAGGGTGCTGAAGTTGAGGGTGCTTATCAAAATGCCAAAAAGCACATTTTGATTTTCGGCACAGACAATAAAGCTTAAAATATTATTTGTATATATGAGAGGTAAAATTTATGAAATATGTAGAATTTGATATGTCAAAGCCACTTGACTTTATTCCAATCGGCAGAATTGCTATCGACTTTAATCCGACAGATATGTATATGCCGCTCAGCGAATCATCAAATTTCAACAAATATGTCGGCGGCTCACCTGCAAACATTGCAGTAGGCCTTGCAAGGCTTGGCTGCAAAGTAGGCTTTTGCGGATGTGTCAGCAATGACCAATTCGGCGATTTTGTAGTTAACTATTTTGAAAAAGAGGGCATTGATACAAGCCATGTAACAAGAGCAAAAAACGGTGAATGTATCGGCCTTACATTTACGGAAATTCTTTCAAAAGAAAAATCATCCATACTTATGTATCGTGACAATGTTGCGGACTTTTGTTTGGCTGCCGAAGATATAGACGAAGAATACATAGCATCGGCAAAAGCGATTGTAATCAGTGGTACAGCACTTGCAAAATCACCGTCAAGAGAAGCTTGCCTTAAAGCTATGATGCTTGCAAAAAAGAATAATGTTCGCATTATATTTGATATTGATTACAGGGAATACACCTGGACTTCAAAAGATGAAATCGCCGTATATTACAGCCTTGTAGCACAAAATGCCGACATTATAATGGGTTCAAGAGAAGAATTTGATTTAACCGAAGGCATTGTAGGTGTCAAAGATTCTGACCCTGAATCTGCAAAATATTGGCAGTCATTCGGTGCGGCCATCTGCGTTATCAAGCACGGTAAAGAGGGCTCAACCGCATATACAAATGACGGTAAATTCTATTCTATCAAGCCATTCCCTGCTGTTAAGCTTAAAGGTTTCGGCGGCGGTGACGGATACGGTTCATCCTTCCTTTACAGCTTGCTTCAAGGAAAAGAAATAATTGAATGTCTTGAATTCGGCTCAGCTTCTGCCTCAATTCTTATCAGCGCACATTCATGCTCTGACGCTATGCCAAGTGCAACACAGGTTGAAGAATTCATCAAAAAGAGTAAAGAAGAATACGGTGAAATGGTGGCAAGAGTATAACATCGTTTATATAAGATTTGGGCGGACGAAAACACTTCGTCCGCTTAATATATGCATTTTACACAAGGATTTCTAACATGGAATTAAATAAAAAATTCAAAGAAAAACAAATGAGTGAAAATTTCATACTCGGCATAATGCTTGCACTTTGCGGCGGTTTTCTTGATGCTTATACATTTATCACGCGCGGCGGTGTATTTGCAAACGCTCAAACGGGCAACATTGTACTTATGGGCATAAATATTGCAAAGGGCGATTTTGAAAGGGTAATACATTATGTTGTGCCTATCCTTGCATTTGCACTCGGCATCTTAATTTCCGAAGTAATTAAGGCAACACTTAAAAAAAACACGCATATGCACTGGCGGCAAATAATTGTTTTGGCAGAAATAATTATCCTGATAATATGCGGTTTCATTCCAAGCGGCAAGGGCAACACCTTTGTTAATGTTATGGTATCGTTTGTATGCTCACTTCAAGTTGAAAGTTTCAGAGTTATAAACGGTAACACCGTTGCAACAACAATGTGCACCGGCAATTTAAGAAGCGGTACGGAACTCCTTTTTTTAGGATTAAGCAAGAAAGATAAAAGTATCGCAATAAGAAGCTTGACCTATTATGGCATAAATCTGTTTTTCGTTATAGGTGCAATTGTGGGTGCGGTAGTAACAAAATATCTTGATGTTAAAAGTATTTTTATCGCAAGCGCATTGCTTATAATTCCTTTTATAATGATGTTTAAATCAAGCGAAAATGTTGAGTATATATAATTTATGCTATATTAAAAAGATAACCCCGCTGTTAACTTTCATATTGAAAGAAAACAGCGGGGTTATTTTATTTATTTTGTTTTGAAAGCAAAGTGTATCTATAAGGCGGTAAGGTTATAAAACCGTCAACACATATTTCATCAAAAAGCGAATAGGAATTATCCCACTGTGTGCCGACAAATATTTTTTTACTTTCATTTGAATTATTTATTGCAACCAAAACACTATCAGATTCGCAGTTGCGTGAATATGCAATAACTCCACCGTCACAATAAACTTTTTCAAAATCACCGTTTATAAAAGCTTTTGAGCTGTGCCTGATTTGCCCAAGACGCTTATACCACTTCAAAAGTTCATCGTTTGCATCATCCCAAGCCATACATCCGCGGTTAAACGGGTCTTTCATACCCTGCATACCGATTTCATCACCGTAATATATTGACGGTACACCCGGAAGTGTAAACTGAATAAGGGAAGCAATTTTCATCATAGAAACGCCCCTTAAATAATCGAATTTTGAAAGAGTGTTATGCTCAAACTGCCAAGTTCTGTCGTGCCCGTCAGGATTTTCACCTGCAAGGCGGGTAATTGCTCGCTCGGTATCGTGAGTTCCGATATGATTCATCAGCACGCTTAATACCTGCGGCGGATAGTTTTCAACTATTGACATAACGCTGTTAAAAAAGCTGTCACCGTTAGCAAAACGAACAAAGTCCAACACCGCATCTGCAAACGGGTAATTCATTACGCTGTCAAGCTCTTCGCCGAGAAGATACTTTCTTCTCTGCCCGTAAGCAAATTTATTTGTGGCATCCTCCCATACTTCGCCGATAATAATAGCATTAGGATTTTCCGATTTTACGGATTTCCTTAAATCATCAAGAAAAATATCAGGCAGCTCATCTGCAACATCGAGCCTGTAACCCGCAATGCCGAATTTAAGCCATTTTTTCAGTATTCCGTTTTTACCGCAAATGTAATTTCTGTAACTTTCATCTTCTTCAATAACTTCCGGCAAAAGCTTAATGCCCCACCAGGAGTGGTAATCATCAGGCCATTTTATAAATTTGTACCATGAATAATATGGGCTTTGCTTGCTGTTATATGCCCCCACATCATTATAATGATTATACATATTAAAATATCTGCTGTCGCAACCTGTATGGCTGAATACACCGTCAAGTATTATACTTATTCCATACTTTTCCTTTGATTTTTTGCAAAGGCTCTTAAGGTCATTTTCATCACCCAAAAGGCTGTCAACCTTTTCATAATCGGCAGTATCATATCTATGGTTTGAATGTGATTCAAAAATAGGGTTCAGATAAATACAGGTAACACCCAAATCTGCGATATAAGGTAATTTTTCTTCAATTCCTTTAAGGTCACCGCCGAAATAATCATTATTCCAAATACCGTTCATCTGCTCCTCATTCCAATAAGGAGTATCGCCCCATTTGCGCAAAACGCGTGTGGTTGGCACATTTTTCTTTTCTTGATTTGATTTAAAAAATCTATCCGGGAAAATTTGATACATTATTCCACCTTTTAAAAAGTCAGGTGTGACAAAATTTTCATCATACACAGTTTGCTGAAAATCAGGCAAAAATGCATTAAGTTCGCCCCTACCCTCACCTGCATTTTTAATATAGCTTTTGCCCCAAGGGGTATCAAGCACAAAATGGTAAAAATAAAGTCCCGGTGTGGTGGCATAAAAATGAAGCTCCCAATATTCAAAATTCTCACCGCACATTCCTGCCCAAAACATATTATAATAAGCTGTTTGCTCACTTTCCTTTGTTATGGCAAGGCATGCGCCGCAGCATTTCATATCTCTTGGAACTATAATACGAAATTTGCATTTTTCATTTGTTGCAATTGCCGAAATTATTGATTTATATGACTTATCTCGTGAATTATATATCTGCACTTCAAACCTCTATACAAAACTAAAGAGGTTAATTTAATTAACCTCTTTTAATTATAATAAATTGATTACTTGGATTTTTTTACAGGCTTTTTAGTCTGCTTTTTTGCTGTTTCCTTTTTAGGTTCAGCTTTCTTTGCAGCACTCTTTTTTGCAGGCTTCTTTGCTTCGGCTTGCATTGGAGCTGATTTTTTAGAAGCTTTAGGTGTTTCGTCCTTAAACTTAACCGGCTGTGTATGCCAAATATTATTCGCATAGTCCATAATTGAGCGGTCAGCACTGAATATACCTGCACCGCTGATATTCATAAGCGACATTCTTGCAAACTTTTCTTTATCCTGATATGCCTTAGCAGACAATTGCTGTGCCTTTTGGTAATCTGCAAAATCAGCAAGTGCCATATATTGGTCAACATTCATAAGTGATGAGCTGATTTCACCAAAGCTTTTGCCGTTAACACCTGCCTGAATAAATTCAACAGCAGATTTAAGCACATCATTATTATACATATATTCCATAGGATTATAACCCTTCTTTTGAAGTTGCATAACCTCTGGAGTTTTCAAACCGAAGATAAAGATATTATCATCACCGACAGCATCATGAATTTCAACATTTGCACCGTCAAGAGTACCGAGAGTAACAGCACCATTTAACATAAGCTTCATATTACCGGTACCTGATGCTTCTGTGCCGGCAAGTGAAATCTGCTCTGAAATATCTGCCGCAGGCATAAGCTTTTCAGCAAGAGAAACATTGTAATCTTCCATAAATACAACTTTAATTCTGCCTTTAATATCAGGGTCATTATTAACAACCTTTGAAAGTGAATCAATAAGTTCAATAATCTTCTTGGCCATAAAGTAGCCCGGAGCTGCTTTTGATGCAAAAATGTATGTTCTCGGCTGGAATTCCATATTAGGATTAGCCTTGAGCATTTGATATTCGGCAATAATGTTGAGAACATTAAGTTGCTGCCTCTTGTATTCGTGAAGTCTTTTAACCTGAACATCAAATATAGATGTAGGGTCAAGTTCAATACCGTTTCTCTTTTTAACTATATCTGCAAATTTCTCTTTATTTGCAAGCTTGATAGCTGCAAGCCTGTCAAGAACCTGCTTATCATCCTTAAATTCACGAAGTTTAAGGAGTTCATCACTCTTTGTAATAAATTCGTCACCGATAAGTTCGGTAATAAATGAAGTAAGCTTAGGATTTGACTGGCAAATCCATCTTCTAAATGCAATACCGTTTGTTACATTTGTGAACTTTTCAGGGGTAATGGTGTAAAAATCATTAAATACAGTATCTTTAAGAATTTCAGAATGGAGTGCCGATACACCGTTAACAGAATGTGAACCTGCAACACAAAGGTTAGCCATTCTTACAACGCCGCCTGAAACAATAGCCATTCTTTCAACCTTATCTGCGTCGCCTGTTGCGCCCCAAACATATGCACGGAAGCGATTATCAATTTCTTTAGTAATTGAATAAATACGAGGAAGAAGGCGCTTATAAAGATCTTCACTCCAGCATTCAAGTGCTTCTTTCATAACTGTATGGTTGGTATAAGCCACAGTTCTTGTTACCAACGACCAAGCAGTGTCCCAATCATATCCGCATTCATCAAGCATGATTCTCATAAGTTCAGGAATTGCCATTGTGGGATGCGTATCGTTAATATGAATTGCAACTTTATCAGGAAGATTATCAAGTGTACCGTATTTAGTAAGGTGACGCTGAATAATATCCTGAATTGACGCTGAAACAAGGAAATATTGCTGACGAAGGCGAAGCGACTTGCCTTCAGGTGTATTATCGGCAGGATAAAGAACTTTAGAAATAGCTTCAGCCATAGCACTTTGCTCCATAGCCTTAACATATGAACCCGAATTGAAAAGGCCCATATCAAGTTCCGGTTTTCTTGATGCCCAAAGACGAAGCCTTGAAACACCCTTGCCTTTACCTGAAACATACATATCATAAGGAACTGCTGTTACAGTGTTGCAATCTCTGTAATCAACATGGTGGAAATCACCGTCCCAGCTTTCATCAACCCAACCTTCAAACCTAACTTCAACACTTCTTTCATCACGCGGAACAAGCCAAACATCACCGCCCGGAAGCCAGAAATCAGGAAGTTCAGTCTGCCAGCCGTCAACAAGCTTTTGCTTGAAAATACCTGCTTCATATCTGATTGAATAACCCATTGACTGAAAACCGTTTGTAGCAAGACCGTCAAGATAGCAAGCTGCAAGTCTGCCAAGACCGCCGTTACCAAGTCCTGCATCAGGCTCTTTTTCATAAAGCTTATCAAGGCTTACATCAAATGATTCAAGTGCTTTTTTAAATGTATCTGTTAAATCAAGATTGTAAAGATTATTTTTAAGTGAGCGGCCCATAAGGAATTCCATACAAAGATAATAAATTTCTTTGCTGTCCTGCCCTTTAGCTTCGTGCCTGAAATCACTGTTCATCTGTGAAAGTCTGTCACGAACAATAAGTGCAACTGCTTTGTAATATTGAGCGTCTGTTGCTGTTTTTGTATCTACACCAAAGAAATGACTAAGCTTATCGCTGATAGCTTTCTTTGCTTGCGAAACAGTCATCTTTTCCATACAAATCCTCCAAAAAAAATTATATTTTCAGTTATTTTTGCTATGTTCTTTGTACATTATATACTAAAATTATGCTTTTTGCAACTGTAATATATCATTGTTCATATTATGACTTCTTTTTCTTAATAAATTTAGCTAAAAGAAGATTTACAAGTTCCTTAATAGGCTTTAAGTTTAGAAGAATCATCACTACAACAAGCGCAGCTTCAACACCGTAAATCCACAATGTATTTCCGAATTTAAGAAGAAGTACGGATTGCGAAACAAGAACAGCGGTTTCGCTCAAAAGCACAGGTAATTTAAAGTCAATTTTAATATATCTTCTTGTATCAATGCCCCTTGTTACAAATACAACAAGGAATGCACAAACAGTAGCAAGTGCTGCACCGTTAGCACCCATACGCGGAATAAACACAAGATTTAATACAAAGTTTGTGACAGCGCCGCTCATAGCGGTAACAAGTGACATAAGGCTCTTTTTCTTTGCCATATATACGGAGGCAAGGAAGTTAACGATACACGAATAAGTTGTAGCAATAATAAGAATAGGTACAAATTGCCAAGATTCATAATAATCCTTTGCCACAAGTATTCTGGTAATAATTTGGCACATAAATATAAGCACGGAAGCCACTGCAAAAACGCCGCCCGAATAAGCACGAAATACCTTGGTAAAGAAGTGCGCACCGCCCTCTTGGTCATATTCATCAACCGCACTGAGCTGCCAAGCGTCAATAAATATTTGCGAAAAAAGTATTACAAAATTAGGTATTTTAGATGCGGCAGTATAAAGTCCGTTGGCAGAAGATGAAATAAAATATGTTACCATATATCTGTCAGACACATTTATTATCCACCACAGTACAACGGTAGGAATAAGCGGCACGCAATATTTAAGCATTTGAAAAGCAATGCCCTTATCTTTAAGCTTATTAAATCTCACATATCTGTAAAGCTTTGCTGCGGCAAAATAAAATACAACCGAGCAAGCATCAGATGCAATTATGGCAACGATATATCCCGTTACACCCCATTTAAACGGACCGAGGAATAATATGGTAAATGCAAGTGTTGTTGCTGTTGCAAGAATACCATCAAGCGCATAAAGCTTAACATGGCCGCTACCTCTGACAAATTGCTGGCAAAGCTGTCTAAGGCTTGAAACCAAAACAAAGGCAATAATTAAAATTATATAATCGCCTAAATGGAAATCATTGATTGTAAGCATGCTTAAAGGATAAGTAAACAACAAAAATACCGCAAATCCGGCAAAAGTAGTCCTAACTCCGACCTTGAATACATCTGCTTTATTTGTCGCTTTATCAAGTGCAAATCTGAGCGCAGCACTATTAACCTGCAATGTTACAATAGGAATAAGCACATTAACGGTTTGCTGAACCAAATCAGCAGCACCATAATCGCCCGCTCCCATCATTCTTGTAACAAACGGCATCAACAAAAAAGAAAGTACCTTTGAAGAAAAAGTGCCTATTGCAAATATTATTGTATTTGACGCTAATTTTTTGTACTTGTCCATAAACTTTCCTCAAATAATAATTTAATAAGTAAGCTTTTCACCGTTAAAACTTAAGGTATTATCCCCGGAAGAAGAAGTGTAAATACAACTTGCTTTACATACAGATTCGCTGTTTTCACTCTTACTGCCGATTAAAAATACATATTGATAGCCATATCCGATACCGATAGAACCCGTGCTGTCGCAATCGGATGTTAAAAGCATTGTTTTAACTTCGTTTGAATTCATATTCAGCTCTCTTGCTTTAAACTTTGAACCGTCAAGTTCGCTAAAATAAAGCCTGTTTGAATAAACAACGGGATAATCTGTAACAGAGCAGTTTTCAACTAAAACAACTTCATTTTCAGAACCGAATTTTTTTCTGCAAAGTGAATATGATGAATCATCATTTTTTTTGTAATAATACATAAATCCACATTCTAATGACATATTAACTATATCATTATTATTTGTATCATCGTGCCAATTGAGTACATCGTTTGCATCACTCATATTAACAGTGATATATTCATCATAATTCGCAACATTATCGTGAGTTACAAAAAATATTCTGTAAAGCGAAATGCCTGCAAATGATACCGTCTTATCAGCCGAAGCAGTATATAAAATCGTTTTTTGAAAATCATTCAAATTTATAAAACCTACGCTGTTATCGGTTGAAACAAAATAAATTTTATCATTATATAAATACGCAAATGCGATATTATCGCTTACAGTTACGCTGTCACCGCCTGAAACAGGGAATTTTTTAAGCGTTGCACTGTCTGTATCAACCGCATAAAGATAATCACCGAGCACATTAAGGTATTTAAAATTATAATTACCTTTAATAACATTTGAATTCTTTTCTTCATTAGGTTCAAAGCGAAAAATGCCCTTGCCGCTGACAGAATAGTAAATATATGATGAACTGTAAGTTACGGCACCACCTGTTTTATTAAGCAAATTACCCACTTGATTACCTTGCAGTGATGTATCAAATGCGAACACGCCGAAATCATCATAATCATAATTTGCCTTGTTTGTTTCGCGCACTTTTGTTGTAGTTTCTTTTTCAGTAGTGCTTTGCGGCTGTGTTTCGGTAGTTTTGCCTAATATTTTTGAATCAATAAGTTCAATTACCTGCTGCCCCTTGCCGCCACCGTCATACAAAGCCACGAAAAAATCAGGGTTGACAATTTTAATAGTTATCACAAAAACAGCCAATAATATTATTATCACTGCAAGAGTGAGTAAAATATTTTTTCTGATTTTTTTTCGTTTTCTGGCACGCTGACGCTTTTTACGCATCTTCTGCCTTTCCTCATCCGTTATCATCTGATTTGTCCGTCTCCAAAAATTAGATATTTAGTAGTAGTAAGTTCCCTAAGTCCCATAGGCCCTCTTGCGTGCAGTTTTTGGGTAGAAATACCTATTTCCGCACCCAAACCGAATTCGCCGCCGTCTGTAAACCTTGTTGATGCATTATGGTATACAGAAGACGAATCAATAAGTTTCATAAACTTATCTGCATTATCTTTATTTTCCGTAATAATGGCTTCGGAATGGCCTGTTGAATATTTATTTATATGCTCTATCGCTTCATCAAGTGAAGAAACTGTTTTAACACTTATAATGTAATCAAGATATTCTGTGCCGAAATCTTCCTCACTCGCCTTTTCAATATCAGGGCAAACCGCTCTTGCTTTTTCATCACCGCGAATAATAACATTTTTTTCATCAAGCTTTGCTTTTATTGCCGGCAAAGCCTTTTCAATAATATTTTCGTGGATAACAAGGCTTTCGCAGGCATTGCAAACACCTATGCGCTGTGTTTTCGCATTAAATATAATTTCAGCCGCCATATTAACATTTGCACTTTCATCAACATAAATATGGCAATTGCCTGAACCTGTTTCAATAACAGGAACACTCGCATTTTCCACAACCGCCTGAATAAGCCTTTTACTTCCCCTTGGAATAAGGCAGTCAAGCGTGCCTTTCATCTTCATAAGCTCTGTTGATGACTGCCTTGATGTATCATGCACAAGCTGAATTGCATTTTCATCAATACCGACTGATTTAACCGCTTCTCTCATAACATCGGAAATAGCAATATTTGAATGAATTGCTTCTTTTCCGCCTCGAAGAATAACAGCATTGCCGCTTTTTAAACAGAGAGCAGCCGCGTCAGCAGTAACATTAGGCCTTGCCTCATAAATAATACCTATAACACCCATAGGGCAACTTACTTTTTTAATAACAAGTCCGTTAGGCCTTTCAACTGTTTCAAGTACTCTGCCGCATGGGTCATCAAGCTTCATAACCTGAATACAACCGTCTGCCATACCCTTAATTCTGTCAAAATCAAGCATAAGCCTGTCAAGCATTCCACCGTCAAGAATTCCGAGTTGCGCATTATAATCAACTTTATTTGCATCAATAATTTTTTGAGCATTATCTACAAGCGCATTTGCAATAGCTTCAAGTGCTTTATTTTTAAGTTCGGTTGATGCACCTGCCAAATTTGCCGATGCTTTTTTTGCGTTTATTCCTAACTGTTCAAGCATTATTATCACCCTTTGCCTTAAAATATGTACCTATACTTTCACCTGAAAGCACCTTATATAAATCGGTAGGCTTTTCGCCGTTCATAATTATTACCGGTATACCATCATCCGTTGCAATTTGTGCGGCTTTAATTTTTGTTTGAAATCCGCCCGTACCCTTTTCGCTCGCACCGCCGGCAATTGAGTAAATATCATCATTTATTTCTTCAACAACACCGATGAGCTTTGCATCATCATTCTCACTTGGATTTGAATCATAAAGACCGTGAGTATCAGTAAGCATAATAAGCAAATCAGCGTCAATAAGAGTAGCAACCATAGCACTTAAGCAATCATTATCACCGTTTAAAAGTTCTTCAATATAAACCGAGTCATTTTCATTTATAATCGGCAATGCACCGTAATCAAGAAGTTGGTTAAATGTATCAACCAAGTGTTCCTTTTCTTCCGGATTGCGTAAAGTATCGGCAGAAAAAAGAAGCTGGCTCACGGTTACCGTATATTCGGAAAATAATTTATCATAAAGAAACATAAGTTCGCACTGGCCAACAGCGGCAGAAGCCTGAAGCCCTTGGACTGTTTTCGGCTTTTCACTGAGTCCGAGTTTTGACCAACCTACTGCAATAGCACCACTTGATACAAGCACTATTTCATGCCCTTCATTTTTTAAATCGGATAAAACAGATGCAAGCTTTGCAAGTCTTGCAATATTTGTTTTGCCTGTTTGGTGGGTTAAAGTTGATGTGCCCACCTTAACAACTATTCGCTTTTTCCCTTTAATTCGCGCCATAATTCTACTACTCCATACTAATTACAAGTAATTGCATTATATCACAAATACTATAACAATAAAACATTTTTTTGAATGTTTTTCAAAATTTAGTCAAAAATATAAATCGGAGGTAATTTTTATGACAAAAAGAGGTTATATCAGGCTGTTTTCATACGCTATTGCATTTGCGGCTGTTCTTTCAATATATGCGATAATGAATATGACTACGGCAAACTCATACAAAGCACAGCTTGAACTGAATTATCAGCAAAGTTTAAACGAACTTTCAGAAAATCTCGATTCAATCGAAACCAATTTAACAAAATCGGTTTATTCAAATTCGGATAAAATGCTTATGGATATAAGCAAAGACTTATATGCCGAATGTTCACAGGCTAAAGACGCGCTTTCACGCCTGCCCGTTGAGCAAATGAATTTGAATTCAACCTACAAATTCATCACGCAGGCAAGCGACTATGCATCATATATTGCAAACAAAATTGCGGCAAATCAAAGTATCAGTGATGAAGAACATCAAAATTTGACAAAGCTTTTGAAATATTCAAAAGAGCTTAACGAATCAGTAAGCAATATGGCAACAATTGCAAACAACGGTGCAGATATTGACACGGATGAGCTAAAGGCAAAGGAAATGAAAATTTCTTCACTTTCCCACAGCTTTTCGGCAACATCAAAAGTGTTTAAAGATTATCCTACTTTGCTTTATGACGGTCCGTTCGCCGACGCGGTATTGAACAGAAAATCGGCCTTACTTGAAAAGGCCGAACAAGTAAGCCGTGAAAATGCACGCGAAGTTGCGGCAAAAGCACTTGGCTGCAATATAAGCGAAGTAACATATTCGGGCGAAGACAGCGGTGATATGCCTTGTTACACATTCACTTATTCTCAAAAAACAATCGGAATCACCAAAAAAGGCGGATATGTGGCTTATATCCTTTACGGCGGAAAAATCAATCGTTCATCAATAGATAAAGACAACGCAATAAACCTTGCTCAAAGCTATCTTAATATGCTCGGTTACAGCAATATGGAAAGCACCTATTATGCGATTAACAACAATATTTGCACAATAAATTTTGCGTACAAAACAGGAAATACAACCTATTATGCAGATTTAATTAAAGTCGGGGTTTCAATGGATAACGGCAAAATAGTATCACTTGAAGCACAGGGATATTTAACAAATCACATCAAACGAAAAGGTTTTGATTGCAAGCTTACAAAAAGCGAAGCTCAAAGTAAATTATCAAAAAATCTTGAAGTTATCAATTGCAAAAAATGCGTGATACCGAAAGAAAACGGAAAAGAAGCCAACTGCTATGAATTCAGGTGCAAGAGCAGTGAAACAAAAGAAGAAGTTTTGATTTATATTAACGCCGATAAAGGATATGAAGAAGACATTATGCTTTTGCTTTATTCCGACGGCGGCACGCTTACAAAATAATTGAATAATTATATTAAAACAGAAAATAATACTCTTGAAAGGAAGTATCATTATGAACAGCAAGATTTTAATTATAGCAATTGCAATTGCAGTAATTGCAACCGTATTTATGGGATGCGCAAAAAATAACAATGATATGACAACAACTACAATTCCGTCAAGCGAAACCACCGTTTCCGATACAAGTAAAACAACAGATAATATGGAAAGCGAAGCCAGCAGCGCTGTAAGCAAAGCAGGCGAAAAAGCAGATAAAGTCGGCGACGACATCGGCAAAGGCGCAGATGATGTGGCAGACGGAATAGGTTCAGGTGTTGACAAAGCAGGAGATGCTGTATCAGACGCACTTGACTAAACGAACAAACAAATAAATAAAACCTCGAGTTTTTACGCTCGAGGTTTTATTTATATAATATGTGCAAAAATGATTGCACCCAAAACAGTAAGTATACCCGATACAGCGATTGAAAGGCTGCTCATAGCACCCTCAACCTCTCCAAGCTCCATTGCTTTGGCTGTGCCGATTGCGTGCGAAGATGTGCCGATAGCAATACCTTTGGCAATAGGATGATTGATTTTAAATATTTTGCAAATTCCATCTGCTAAAATATTGCCTAACACACCTGTTATAACTATTACTGCAACAGTTATTGTTACATACCCGCCAAGCTCTTCGCTTACTCCCATTCCGATAGCGGTAGTAATAGATTTCGGCAGTAATGTTACATATTCCTTATGTGACAGTTTAAATATAAAAGCCAAAACCATAATAGTGGTAAGACTTGTTAAAACACCTGATAAGATACCGAAAAGCACCGCTTTATGATTCTTTTTCAGAAGTTCGATTTGCTGATAAAGCGGAATTGCAAGGCAGGCAGTAGCCGGAGTTAACAGCCAGCTCAAGTATTTAGCACCGTCATTATAAGTATCATAATCAATATTACAGTTCAAAAGAAATACAATAGTAATAACAATGGAAATAAGAAGAGGATTAAAAATACCCGTCTTAAATTTTTTCTTTAAAAATGAACCGAAAGCGTAAGATAAAAGGCTTACTGTAACGCCTAAAAATGCCGAGCTTTCAAAAAACTCACTCATTTACCGTACCCTCACTTTCGCTGCTCTTTTTTTCTTGAGCTTTAATAATTCTCTGCGATATCCGCCCACTGACAGCCATTACTGCAATAAGAGATATAACCGTTATCACAACCACCGGAATAATCAGCGGTTTTAAAACTCCCCAGCTTTTCATCAGTCCCACACCGGCCGGAATAAACATAAGCGGCATTATTTCAATAAGAAACATACCTGCATCCTTTACAGCTTCAAGTTTAATAATTTTAGTGCAAAGGCACACGAATAAAATCACCATGGCATAAATACTTGCCGGAACAGGCGCAGGAATAAGAAAATTAAGTCCCTCGCCCATAAATGAAATTAAAAGTATAATTAAAAACTGCTTAACATATTTCAATCTTTTCACCAAGCCTAATTAAAATTACGATTATTTAGTATATCACGATAAAGCTTTGTGTCAATTGTAGAATTTACAGATTTTTTTGCGAATTTTAATAAAAATTTGTTTATATTTGATTTTTTTAAAAAATTGATATATTATTGACTTATAAATTAGTAAAAGCAGGTGATAAAATGAGCCTTTATGATAAAGCAAACGAAACAGCAAATTACATAAAATCAAAAATAAAAAATATTCCAGATACCGCAATTGTGCTCGGCAGCGGACTTGGAATGTTTGCAAATGAAATTGAAAAAGAACTTGTACTTGACTATAAAGATATTCCGAATTTCCCCATATCCACCGTACCGGGCCATAACGGAAAGCTTATATTCGGCAAAATCGGAGAAAAGAAAATAATCGCAATGCAAGGCAGATTTCATCTTTATGAGGGATACGGCGTTGAGCAGGTAACTTTTCCCGTTCGTGTTTTTCAGCTTTTAAATGTAAAAAAATATATAGTCACAAACGCATCCGGTGCTATAAATCTTAATTATAAACCCGGCGATTTAATGATAATAAGCGACCATATCGGCCTTTTTTGCCCAAGCGCACTCTTTGGCAAAAATGAAGAAAGATTCGGAACACGCTTTCCGTCAATGAGTGAAGCTTACAACAAAGATTTAATCAAAATTGCAGAAAAAGCCGCACAAAAATGCAAACTGAATGTTCACAAAGGTGTATATTGCTACTGCAAAGGTCCAATGTTTGAAACTCCTGCCGAAATCAGATTTTTACGAACTGCCGGTGCAGACGCAGTCGGAATGTCAACAGTACCCGAAGTTGTTTGCGCAAATCACGCCGGAATGAAAGTTTTGGGCATATCGTGTATGACAAATATGGCTGCCGGAATACTTGACAAACCTTTAACCCACATTGAAGTTATGGAAACAGGCAAAAAGGTTGAAAAAGAATTTTCCGCATTTATGAAAGAAATAATAAAATCAATATAATACAGAAAAACAGCCATCGGATTTTCCGATGGCTCAGCGTGTAGAAAAAATCGAATTATAAATTTCTACACGCTGATAGATTTTGAGAAAGTGAGATAAATTTTGTATTTTGTGAGTGGGAGCTGTACGATGGTACTGCCCCCGAACAAAAGACAAAAAGCGCCAAAAATAGCTTGGACTCGATGTCCAAGCTATTTTTCAATCCCTCCGAGTGCAA